>OFLT01000011.1_pt1 | contig 189872 bp, 167 predicted proteins | sample 1540961 | NCBI WGS metagenome assembly OFLT01 (sample SAMEA4413041, study PRJEB24355) | metagenome | biome: human; feature: gut; material: faeces | place: United Kingdom | collected 2010
CCCCCCCCCCCCCCCCCCCCCCCACCCCCCCCCCTCCTCTTCTTTATCTTTATCATCAGCCCCCGCCTCAGGCTCAGGCTCAGGCTCAGGCTCAGGCTCAGGCTCAGGCTCAGGCTCAGGCCGATGATACCACAGTTGAGGAGGTGCGCCATGTTTAGTTATGATTTCATGCAAAATGCCTTCTTCGTAGCGATTTGTATTTCTCTTTTATGTCCATGTATTGGTATCTTCATGGTGCTACGCCGTTCCAGTATGATTGGCGATACCATGAGTCATGCATCGCTAGCAGGTATTACACTAGGTTTATTGACGAATACTAATCCAATTTTAGGGGCTTTTATCTTTACTGCTATCTGTGGTGCACTCATCGAGTTCTTGCGAAAATATTTTTCACACCATCTCGATTTGATTCTTACTATAATCTTATCCCTCAGCATTGGTACAGCTATTACGCTTATTAGCTCAGGCAAACTAAAGGCTAACGCAAATGTATTCTTTTTTGGTAGCATCCTAACGGTAAACGCAACTGATATGATTAGTATTGCTGTGCTTACAATCTTATCTGTACTCACCTTATATTTCCTATACAACTCACTTCTTTACATCGCCTATGATGAAGAGGCCGCTCGTGTAGCAGGTGTTAAGGTAGATTTTATTAACTATATCTTTGCCATCTTAATGGCTGCCGCCGTATCCATTTCTATTAAAATCGTTGGTGTTCTCGTATTGAGTGCCATGATTGCACTACCAGTAGCATCTGCATTACAATTAGAAAAAGGATTTAGAACAACACTACTCTGTTCCATTGGATTTAGTTTACTAGCCATGATCATTGGACTTTTTGGCTCCTACTTCCTTAACGTAGCACCTGGTGGCTTCGTGTCCTTAACATCGGTAGGTATTTTACTGGTAGTGTTAGTCATTAAAAATATTCGCACCATCATACGACGCTTTCAGTTTAGTAGATAAGCTAAAACAATAATTTATATATTTAGGCATAAATATTATAGCTAGTTAGAGTAATATAACTAGTTAGAGTCAAATAATACAGCTAGTAGATTAAAAAATATAACTAGTTAAATATAAAAATATATCTAACCAAATGCGATAGCATATTTGATATTCTATTAGCCATATAAGTCATTTAACTATACAGGTGTATAGCATGTTTAGTATTAAAATAGAATCGAAAGAGAGCTATGAATACAACAACTTGGCCAGAAGGCATAAAAAAGACCAAACAGCGCGAAGCCATTTGGTCCGTATTAACAACTACAGATAAACCCATTACAGCCCTTGAAATCGCAGAACGCTTAGGTGACGGTAGCACTACTTGGATGTCTACTATCTACCGTACACTTGAACTATTAGAAACTAAGGGTATCGTTACACGTACCACGCTCATGGGTAGTGATATGGCATATTATGAAATCACCCCTCATACACACCGCCACTATGCTGTATGTACGAGCTGTGGTGCTATGATACCACTCCATACCTGTCCTGTCGTAGAAATGCCTAAAGAACTCAGCAAAGCAGGATTTACTGTGACGGAACATCACTTAGAGATTGCTGGAATCTGTAGAAACTGTAAGGATAAAAATAAATAACAAAAAGGACGTAACACTGTAGTTACGTCCTTTAACGTTTTAGCGTATACTTTGGAATTAACCGTATTTAGCTTTCACCAATTACAGCATCAACGGAGCCACTAAGAAACCGAGTGCTACGGAGATGGCAATAGCAAGTACGCCAGGTATGAAGAACGGATGGTTAAATACGAGTTTACCAATTCGTGTAGAGCCCGTATCGTCCATTTGTACAGCCCCCAAAAGTGTTGGATATGTAGGCAATACAAAGAGTGCAGATACAGCTGCAAAGGATGCGATAATAATATAAACGGATCCTGTGTTCTCTGGTGTAATACCGAGAGCTAGAATTACAGCTGGTACCAAAGCTTGCGTAGTTGCCGCTTGACTATACAACAATGTACTTGCAAAGAAGAACGCTACCGCCAATAGGAACGGATATGCTGTTACCATGCTAGAAGCGAGCGCTTTGATTTCAGGGATATGACCTTTTACAAAGGTATCACCCAACCATGCTACGCCTAGTACACAGACACAAGCGGATAAGCCGGATTTGAATGTACTTGTATTAACAAGTTCTGCTGTATCAAGCTTACAGAAGAATGTGATAGCAGCCGCAATAATCATCATAAAGCCGATGATAGCATCATTTCGACCAAAGATAACTGGTTTAATAATACCAATGTTTTTGGAAATTGCTGTTGCGTAGAATACGATACAAATGATACCAATCAAGAAAATCAATACTGAAGTTTTTGCACCAGGTTTTAAGTGGAAATCAGTGCTTTTTTCACGAGGTGGCGCCACGTGACCTGCCGCCAAACGTTCTTGATACACTGGATCAGAAGATAAATCATTATTCGCAAAGGTAGACATGATAAATGCCGTAATCATAACCCCTACAAATGTTGTGGAAATACAGATGGCGAGCAATGTAGGATAGTTAACACCATATGGCTCAAGGAACCCACTCATAGCAACTACTGCTGCCGATACAGGACTCGCTGTGATACCAATTTGGCTTGCTACAACGGCGATAGATAATGGCACAGATGGCTTAATGTTTTCACTTTTCGCCACCTCTACGATTACTGGAATCATAGAGAATGCTGTATGACCAGTACCCGCTAGAATAGTTAAGAAATACGTAACAGTTGGTGCCAAATAGTTGATATGCTTAGGATTTTTACGCAAAATACTTTCAGCAATGCGCACCAAATAATCAAGACCGCCGGCTAACTGTAAGGCACAGATGGCTGCGATAGCAGACATGATAATCAGAATTACATCCCATGGAATCTGTCCCGGAAACATCCCCATACCAAGGCTTAACAACACAACCCCAAGGCCGCCAGCGTAACCGATGCCCATGCCACCTAGGCGAACACCGAGGAAGATGGCACCAAATAAAATAATAACTTGCATAATTACATAAATGTCCATACGATGACCTCCTTTATACATATATAGTATCATAGATATGCTAAATAATCATCGAATTTTGGCAATGTATAGTCTATAGTTTAAAATATGACGAAATTTCGCTATGTTATGCAAAAAACTACACTCCATTGCCTTAAACTACTAACAAAAGACAATAGGTGTAGCTTTTCAATAATTAATTTAGCATTACAAAATAATTGGACGCATATCTTCAAGTATCCCCTCTTCCTCAGTGGCACGTTGGATACTTTCACCCACAATACGAACCATGTCCTCTAATTGTTCCACAGTCGATGCCAATGGAGGCATGAGGATAACCACGTCGCCAATAGGGCGGCAAATAAGACCTTGTTCACGGGCAAGGATTGCCACCTTAGCACCTACCGCATCATTTGGGCGATACGCTTCGTGGGTGGACACATCTTTTTCAAGTTCAATACCTACAATGAGACCCCGCTGACGAACCTCTTTCACATGCTTCAAAGATTTAATAGGTTCTAAGGCCTTTGTGAAAGCTTCTACTTTAGCAGGCAATTGTTCAATTACCTTTTCATCACGGAATACTTTCAAAGAAGCCAACGCAACGGCACAGGCCAAGGCATTACCAGTATAGGAGTGACCATGATAGAATGTTTTCTTTTCCTCAAAGGTGCCGAGGAATGCATCGAATACGCGTTGTGTAGTCAATGTTGCTGCTAATGGAAGGTACCCACCAGTGATGCCTTTGGATAAGGTCATAAAATCTGGAGATACTCCTTCATGTTCGCAAGCAAAGAATTTGCCAGTTCGGCCAAAGCCAGTAGCTACTTCGTCAACGATGAGGAATACATCGTGTTGTTCTGTTAACTCACGAACCCGTTTCAAATAACCGTGAGGCATTACGAGCATGCCTGCCGCTGCTTGCACCAATGGTTCCATAACAAGAGCTGTAATTTCATCGCCTTCTTCGTTAAGGATGCGTTCCAATTCAGTCAACGACTCTTCAAAAGCTTTATCTCGATCTGCCAAATCTCTATACACACCAGGGCTTGGCAATGTTAATGGTTTAAATAATAGATTATGGAATACTTGGTGAAATAATTGAATACCACCTACGGATACGGTACCTAATGTATCCCCATGATAGCCTGCATTGAGGGCAATGAACTTAGTCTTTTTCGTTTGCCCTACTTGTTGACGGTATTGGTACGCCATTTTAATAGCCACTTCGATAGCTGTACTGCCATCATCAGAGAGGAATACTTTATCTAAGCCTTCTGGAGCAAGCTCTACAAGTTCTTTACACAATTGTGCAGACGGAGGACTTACGAGGCCTAATAACGTGCTATGCGCAATTTTATCGATTTGATCCTTCAATGCTTGGTTCAATACAGGATGGTTGTGACCATGAATATTAACCCACAAAGAGGATACACCATCGTAATACTTTTTACCGTTCTCATCGATGAGGTATACCCCCTCACCGCGTTCAATTACTACTGGTTCTTGTGCTAGCCAATCTTGCATTTGTGTAAATGGATGCCATACAAACTCGTGGTCCCATTGTGCTGCTTGTGAAAGCTGTTTCTCTGCCATTTCGTCACCTCATACTTACTAAGTTTACAAACTATAACTCTCTATCACATATACCTTATATAAACTAAATTAAGTTGCCCAATCTAAGGTATGCTAAATCACAAATTTAATACGTCTCAAAATTACTGTTAATATGTACTCAATATCACTTCTAACATATATTAACTTGCTATAGCTAATATAAAATCAGCCAATTATTATTTATAGACCTAATACTGTGTTCCATAATTCCTTAGAATCAATAAAAGATCGAGCCCAACCAAGTTGAACCTTTTGAATATCCGGACCTTGGTATGGCGGCACTACAGCTACTACAGGAACACCTGTGTAACGCTCCATATCTGCCACATTTGTTTTCAACAAAAACAGATCTACAGCTGTTGTATCATTTACGATAATAGCTTTCACCTCGATACCATGCAACTTAGCATATTCGCAAGTCAAAACGGCGCGATTAATAGATCCAAGACGACCATCTGCTACAACAATAGCTGGTAATTTGATATCTTTCATAAAATCCGTGAAAGTTTTATCTCCATAGAGAGGGGTCGTGATACCGCCTGCACCTTCTACAAAGGTTATGTCATAGCGACTCACTACATCTAATGTATGTTCTACAAGGCCATCATAGTCAATCTCGATACCAGCCAATTCCGCTGCAAGGCGAGGAGAGAAATCACCGGCTATAGCATAAGGATTCACTTCATGACGACGAGATTCAGGAATACCTGCGGAGCGCATCAAATGTGTTGCATCTTTACTCTCAAGGCCAATATTATAATTATCCTCATCCATCGTCACACATTCAGGGAAAGGAACTGCACTAGAAGACACAGGTTTCACCATACCAACAGCAAAGCCATCGTCTACAGCCATCGCCCCCAATAACCCTGTCACAAACGTCTTACCTACATCTGTATCTGTACCAATTATAGAAATACCTAACTGCTTCATACAAAGCTCCTCTCAAGCGAATACTTACTGCCGCATAGGTTAACTAATTTATATGATTAAGTTTACAATCTAATTACAATATACAGCGAAAAGGAATATATAGTCAACCTATTATTACGCTTAAGGTTTACCATAATAGGACTATATGGGGCCCGAATACATTAGTGAGAGCCTAGTTAAAAATCACAGAACCTAGCTCATCGCTCCAAAGCGAGCTAAGTCGCTCTTTACTAGGTTCTGTGATTTTTATGGCTGTACTTATGTAATAGTCCCATATAGTCCTACCATCAACCTTAAATGCGAAAATAATAGGTTGGCTATATAGAGAGCGAGAAAAGGGAATGGCTAAGCCATTCCCTTTCTCCGTTCACTCTTGATGCGGCGAAATTACGCTAACTCGTTAATAGACATTCAGATTTGATGGGACTAATTCATAGGTACAGTTAGAAAAAGGGCGATAACTAACCGACTAGCGACTTAGCTCGCTTTGGAGCGTAGAGGTTAGTTATCGTTCTTTTTCACCTAAATGTACAAATCAACTTGGGCCCCATCAAATCTTAGCCTAGATTTCGAGGTAGCGAAATTCGCCTGTATCAGGATCCATCATGCCTCCATAGAACCCCATTCCTTTTGGAAATAGTGGATGGTGGCGTAGGAAGTTAACTGTATAAATTACATTGTCTTCAGAAATATGAAATCTATCCATCCAATCGATAAGGCCTGGTTCGATCATGCGAATAGCATCTTCACTAATACCTTTCGCTTTCATAGATTCCATAAATGTAGTAGCAGAAAAGTCGATCATACCGCAGTTTTCATGACCGATGATTAGCACATCTTCAATTTCCATACCATAGGTAGCAACGAGCAGACTTTGCACGATGTTATCGATAGGTTGTGTTACACTATTGCCTGCAGTTTTAATGACAATTATCTCTCCTCGATGAAAGCCTAGTGCTTCTTCTAGCATACCTACTAAACGGGTATCCATACAGGTTACAATACCTAACTTTTTTGTAGGATGACTTGTTAATCCAGCCTTTGGTAACTCAGGATGATATTTTACATAGTCTTTATTGGTTTCAATTATTTTTGCAATGTCAATCATAAGGATCCTCACTTTATATACTCTATTTCCACCTGAAATAGATTCTATTCATTATATACACCTTATTCATCATAAAACAAGTTAAATTTATCACTTATAAATAATTTTTACAGCCTATCCAAACCACACAAAGTTCATTACTCAAGTAATAATTCTATACTCATAATCAATATTTATCTTCATAGTCCTCAATATTTTTACATTCACAAGAAATGAATATTCTGTATAATTCTTATATATGTGGTAGATTTAAAAACCCTTCCTATGGTACTATTAACACTATAGAAAGCAAACGCCACATGATACCACATATGACGTGAACTGTATGTACAGTAAGGAGGTTTTATAATGGGTATCAATCAAAAAACGTTGCCAGGCATTTTACTCTGTGCCATTCTCGCTATTCCTTGTTGGTTGCTAGGACAGCAATTTCATCTAGTAGGTAGTCCAATCTTTGCCATTATTTTAGGTATAATTATCGGTTCTATCTTCACATCATGGAAACGGGAAAAAACAGGTGCTGGCATTGGGTTTACATCAAAAAAGATTTTACAATGGGCCGTTATTTTGTTGGGTTTTGGTCTTAACATTACACAGATTCTACATGTAGGTTGGATTTCTTTACCTGTCATCATTTCTACCATCGCTACATCGTTAATCGTATCCTATGTTATTTATCGATTAACCCATATTGACTCTAACGCAGCAGTCCTCATCGGTGTTGGTTCATCCATTTGTGGTGGTTCCGCTATTGCTGCGGCGGCACCAGTTATTAAAGCTGAGGATCATGATATTGCACAAGCAATCTCTGTTGTATTCTTCTTCAATGTAGTAGCCGCCTTCGTATTTCCTCAATTAGGTGACGCCATTGGACTCTCTAACATGGGCTTTGGATTGTTCGCTGGTACTGCAGTTAACGATACTTCTTCTGTAACAGCAACAGCTGCTGTATGGGATAGTATGAAAGGTACTGGCACACAAGTTCTGGAATATGCTACTATCGTAAAGCTAACACGTACCCTAGCTATCATTCCTATATGCTTAGGTCTTGCTAGTTATCAAGTTTACAAGGCTAAGAAAAATGCGTCTCAAACAGATGGCGCAAATGTTAGTATTGCTAAGATTTTTCCAAGATTTGTCTTATACTTTGTACTTTGCTCCCTTATCACAACAGCATTATCCTATGCTAATGTAGATATTCAATTCTTGAGTATCTTCAAAACAATTTCCAAATACTTTATTACAATGGCCATGGTAGCAATTGGCCTTAATACAAATATTGTAAAATTATTAAAATCCGGCGGCTCTGCCCTTGCCTTAGGTGCATGTTGCTGGGTTGCTATCTCCGCTGTAAGCCTTATGGCACAACATATGATAGGTTTATGGTAGAAAATATACAGATATTGTATATTATGTTATAATTATATATGAATAGAATAGTAAGGACCCCTCCAGTAATGGAGGGGTTTCGTGCTACTATTCACCTTATTAGTGCTTTATCATACCATAGTCAGGAGGGTTAATATGTACTTCTTACAAGGACTTCTTGTCGGCCTCGCTACGTTTGCCCCTGTTGGCATGCAAAACCTCTTCATTATTAATACGGCCTTGGTGCAACCTGTTCGCCGTATTATATTGACGCTGATCATACTAGCGTTTTTTGACATGAGTTTAAGTGCTGCCGCCTTCTATGGTATTGGTACCGTTCTTGAAATGTGGCCACTCACAAAACTCATAGTTCTCATCTTTGGGGGACTCCTCATTGTATATATGGGTTTTAATATATTTAAAACTGAACCGGACATACGCAACGTAAACACGTATATTCCAATTAGGAAAATTATCGTCTCAGCCATCGCTGTATCATGGGGCAATCCACAAGCCATTCTAGATGCGACAATGATGCTCGGTGCTTTTCAGGCTAATATTCCAAAAGAAAGCATCTACCACTTCTTCTCTGGTTTCTTGGTAATGACACCTATTTGGTTTGGATCTCTAGCTACCACAATGCATCTTCTAGCTAAAAAAATTAAGATTACTCATATGGCATGGATTAACCGTTTCTGTGGTTCGGTTCTCGTCATTTACGGTATCAAGCTATGTATTGATGGCCTCATGATGTTAAAAGACTTTTTGTAAGGCTATACTCATAGATACAAGAAAAATTTAAATTTCTAATACTATCATAACTATATAAGGAAAATACAAATAGACGATGTACAGAAAAAGAAAAAAGTCGTTAGCAAATTGCTAACGGCTTTTTCATTTATAATCTCATTTATAATTCTTTAAGTACCTGCTGGAACATATCTCTGAGTGCTACAATATATGAATTATTTTGATTTCGTTGAGATATAAAGTAGTACTGGCGTTCCATAGGTTTACCATGATTCATCAATACCTTACGTTCGATACCTGGCATAGGATCTGTTAAATATTTAAAACAATCTAATAGTAATAGCCCTTGCTGCCCTGCAACCAAGTATCGTGCTTCTTCTAACGTACGAGCATAAGCGAAGGCGCCATTATAACCTATGGCTTTGCGATAGTGTTCTTCTTCAGACAAGGTATATTTCCCACGACACAATAAAATAAGTGGTAAATCATCGATATGCTTTAGTTCTACACAGTCTTCATTAGTATATCCTTGTGGTACCTCAATAAATGTAGTGGCTTTATCAATTAAATGACTTTCAAAATCATCAGATAAAATTTGCCATTGATCATTAAATACTACATCTACACGACGATCACTGAGCATGCCATATAGCTCTTCATGACTGCCGCTGTACATACGAATATCTAAATTTTTATAACGCTTTGCCATGTGAATCACCGTTTGCTGCATAGCAATTCCACTGTAACGATTCAAATAACCAATGCGCAAACTCACACGTGCATCTGTACCGATACGCGTCGTTTCTACCTTAATATCATGAAACCGTTCTAATAGTTTTTTCCCAGATCGATATAAATATTGTCCTGCTGGTGTTAGATGAAAGCTTCGTTTTTCTCGAACCATTAGTTCAACACCAAGACTAGTTTCAAGAGCTTTGATTTGCTGAGATATAGCAGATTGAGATACATATTGCTCTGTTGCAGCTTGTGTAAAACTGTTGTTATCTACTACACACACAAAATACTCTAATTGTTTTAATAACATAACGATGCACTCTCATCTCTCTTGCAGATTAGACAGCTCAATACCTTTGAAACATTTCGCAACATACGACCCCATATTGGAGTTTGCCATACGTTTTCTCTACATAGTATTTATAGATTCTATACATACTACTAAATATATTTAACTATGTCTAAAACGGTGAAAGCAAATCAGCTATGCCGATTGACTTTCACTTGGAATAACTAAACTACGATAAATAAACAGCGCCGCTACAAAGAATATAGCTGCTGTAGACCAAAAGACCGCCCCGTACCCAAAGGCACGAGCAATCATGCCACTAAGGACAGGCCCCAATACATTTCCCATCATGGCCACACTAGACACCGCACCAAACACGATACCTCGCCGCTCAATAGGAACAGCCTTGGATATGAGCGTATTGGCAATCGGTGTAATAAAACCCATGAAGAATCCTGCAATGGCACGGAATATGCCAAGACCCCATATACTAGGCATTATATATTGAAGTATAAACAAAGTCCCTACGGCCCATGTAGCAGTAAAAACAATACGAGGCATGGTTAAACGTTCTGTTATCTTGCCAATGGAGATTGAAGCTAAAGCACTAAACAAACCGGCGCCAAAGATGATTATACCAACAATAGTGGCTACAAACTCATCATTCATATGCATATAGTGCTTAATGTATAGTGGTAAAATGGGACCAATACCAGTAATACCAAAATTACATAAGAACAATAATCCTACCAAGAGGCGAACTCGAGGTATGACCAAAAAGGATTTAATTAGAGACAGCTGCGACTCTCTAGCATCTACCTTATGCTCAAACTGTAGATTAGGCATGAATAGATAAATTCCCAACATACAAAGCCCTGTTAAGGCTGAGAACATAACAAATGGTGCACGATAACCTAATAAGTCCGCCACCAAACCACCCATGAGTGGTCCAAAAACGAGACCCATAACCATGGAGGCTTGATATAAACCCATTGCCCAAGGTACCTTATTTTCAGGGGTTACGAGAATAATAATAGCCAATCCTATTGGAACATAGCCCCCTACCACACCTTGCAATATACGTAACATTAATAACTGCCATGGTGTTTGTGTAAAAGCACAGGCGCCAACAGTCACCATCAGGGTAAACAAGATGAACATCATCACCTTACGCGGACCAAGCTGATTAGCCTTACGCGACCAATAGGGTGCACTCAGTGCCACCATACAAGGCGTTACACCTGATACAAGGCCTGCCCACATGGCGGCTTCTCCTGGATCATGAAGACCTAGCTCAGCTAAAAATAACGGAAGAAAGGATAATACACCAATAATTGTTATACCCCCACCAACCTGTATAGTACAGATTAGGTATATAATTCGTTTCCAAGAAGAATCCATAATATCCTTCTTTCTTATTTAAAATTACCTATAAAGGTAGTAATATACATATCGATATGAGCTAAAGAATACTATAATACAAAAGAAATGTTTATAGAACAGATTTTTAATCTTACCTCAAAAGAATGCAACAGCATATATTTACATAAATCCATAGAATATATACTTATAATTCTATTGTATCGCAAACAACCTAAAAAGACCATCGCTTATACCCATAAGGGTCAGCGATGGTCTTTTTTATCGTGTGATTCTCCTACTTTTACCAAAGAAAGAGATGCCTACGATATATTATTTTTGTTTGAACATCCAATAAATATAGTAAATAACAAGCGCATAAGTCACTACGTCAAACACAGGTAAGAATGGCACCATTTTAGATAAACGTCCAAATCCATGAACATGGATATTTGCCGCAATAATAGCAACAAGATTCAAGCGATGAATCCAGATTGCTTTTCTACGAGATACAGATTTTGCCATATTCCCTACCCAAGGTGTTAAGTATAATACCGCAAAGATAAGAGCAATAAACATAGCCACAAGGGAGATATAACCACCCCAGAATCCTAAGAAGGATTTCAAAGCTTTCAAAAAGTACACATACCAGTGTGCACATACGAGAACCACACTAACAATACCTACGATGCGATGAATTTCAAACATTTCTTTTGGATTGTATCGTTTGATAAACCATTTTGGTTTTGTTGCAATGTATGTTAATACAAGCCATGCAACATAAGGAATAAGGCCTAAGTGAACCTTCCAATTGCCGAATGATCTACCACCTGTTACATAACCATATTCCACCATGCCCATAAATATTAAGGATAAAACTGCAATCCAAATTAAAATATGATATTTACTCTTAAACTGTTTTTTTACAACTTCTGCCATAATAAACCTCTCTATGTCTTATACAATCTACAAGTATACATCTAGTTTGGCCTAATGTAGCATGCTAATAAAACACTCTCACCCTATAGCATTCTACTTAGAACTAATTACTGATTAACTTAAAATCCAATCATTAAATTAGAATTTGAAGTTAAGATCCGCACGATAGTAATCATTTACGCGATTGCCTTCTTGTGTTTTAGCATTAAAGCCGTAGTATGCATTAATGCCGATATTTTTCTCTGGTGCGTAGGATGCACCTAATTGCCATGCTTTATAGCCTTCATACCGTGTTTTCTTTAATAAATCATTAGATTCATATTTTTGTGTTTTAAATACAGGTGCATTCTTAGCTTGATCAAAGTAATCTAATCGGATAGCCCAAGAGTTCTTCTTATTAATTTTATAGTCGCCCCATTTAACGCCAACGTTCCAAATATCGGAATCACTCAAGCCAGATGCTTTTACCCACTCGCCATCAATACCGAATTTACCAATATTATACTTAGCATTAAATCCATATACATTATCGAATTCGTTATTTTTCTTGCCATTACCCATACGTACATTCGTTGTACCTACATGAGCAAACATACCACCAAAACCAAAGCGATCATTAACAGCTACATTAGCATTGATAAGGCCTACATCACCATTATCAGCTTTACTAGTCTTAGCAAAACGACCTGCTGTCATGTAACCATAAGCGCCATTTAATGTAACTTTATCACCAAGCTTAGCTGTAGCGCCTACCCCATCAAAGTTAGAGCTATAAATCAAGCCACCACCAAATTTTTGAGTATAGCGACCCGCATCGACCACAACATTTTTACCGAATTTGTGCTCTACATATGCTAAATCCCAATTAGCTTGTGCCTCTTTAGAGCTATCACCTAGCTCAATAGAACCTGATGTAATACGGGCTTTAACAGAGGTATTTTTATTAACCTTTGCGTCGAGACCTAGACGTACACGAGCTGTGATCTTATCTTCGTAATCATAACCATCGCCACCCTCTTTACCGATGTAATTGATACGAGCATCACCAGTAACTTTTACATTGCCTACGCGGTCTTCCAATTTAGCTACACGCACACCAAGTGTATTCAATTCATTGGAAAATTCATCCGCCAAGCGATTTAACATAGCTTGTTGTTCCGCATTTGCCCGATCTTGATTAGCCATACCTTTCGCAATCATTTGGGCCATTTCATAACGCGTAATATTATTTTGCCCTTTGAAAGTACCATCAGGATATCCATTGATAATACCAGCTGTAGCCAATTGATCTACTGCTTGATAAGCCCAACTATCAGAAGGAACATCAGAAAATGGGTTAACAGCAAAAGCTGTAGCCACACCCATCATGGCAGCCACTGCAAAAGCACTGGTCATTTTACGTTTAATCATACTAAACCTCACACAATAAAAATAACAAGAATAAAAATGAATAGATAATGAATCTGTGAACCTAATTATCATTATCATGTTTAACATACAGATAATAACAATTTTCATTATATGAGTAAAGGGAAAATGTATATCAATCTCACAATCATTTATGACTCAAACTGATAATATCCTATGTTAAGATCCTATGTTAAGATCCTATGTTAATTTACTAGAAACTATAAATGTAACGAAAAATCCCTTCTGCATGATATAGAAGGGATTCTAGTAATTCATATTATTTCTTTTTAAATATCAAGTAAATGCAGTAAAGAACGAGACCGTATGTAATGATATCAAACACTTGTAAAAATGGCACCATTTTAGAAATACGATTAAAACCATGAATATGGATATCTGCAGCAACAAGTGCTACAAGATTTAATCGATGTAACCAAATACCTACATTACGACCAGATGGTGTAACCTTTCTAAGTTTTGGAGTTAAAAACGCAAGGCCAGAGATTGTAGCAATACCAAAGGAGGTAAGAGCCACATATCCGCCCCACCAACCAAGGATGGATTTAGCCGCTTTACCAAAATAGAGATATAAATGGAATGCAATAACAGCTACAGTGGCAATACCTAATGCACGGTGTACCTTATACATGTCACCTAAATTATAGCGGCTTGTAAACCATTTAGGGCGAGTCGTTAAATAGGTCATGACGATCCATACACACCATGGCACAAGACCCGTATACACTTTATAGTTACCAAAGGCACGACCACCTGCGATGTAACCCCACTCTAATAAACCGATCATAACTAAGGAGAAAATAGCAATCCATACAAAGATATGGTAAATACTTTTTTTCTGTTTTGTTTCAACTTGATTCATCATATACCTCTCGAAAATAATACCTAAAAAATTCAATCTATACGATATAGTTTATCATTTAAATCGAATTTTGTAGATTACTTATATTAGATACATAGTATATATTATAAGAATAATTCTAAATTAAAATACTTATTATAGTCATTCTAAGCTTATTACAATGAATAAATTTCTTCTCTACAGGGAATACATTGTAATCTACTAATACAGAATCGGTATATAAAAAGCCCCTCATAGTTGTGAGCATATGCTTTCACCACTACAAGGGGCCATAGATTAATGAATCCTATTATATATAGGCATACAAGTTAATCATCATCCTAATTATTTTTGATCCCGTTTACGATATACGATGAACGGACGTGTTAAGTAGTTGAGTGGAACACTCAAGCAGTGTACCAAACGGCTAAATGGGAAGATAATAGCAACCACCATCCATGCCAACATGTGGAATTTAAACATGAATGGCACGCCTTCCATCAAGGATGGATCAGGCATAAAGGATAGTAAGCTACGGAACCATGGGCCGATGGATACACGGTAGTCAAAGAAGCCAGATGCATTAAGCAATGTACCAGCCATACCACTAAAGATAGCTAATGTTAAGAATAAATATAACCATTTATCAAGGCCAGATGTATTTACTTTCATAGCAGGTACAGTAAAGCGACGTTTTATCAAGAGCAAGAAACCAACGATGAAGATGATACCCGCTACAGCACCCATATATAATGCACCTTCATGGTACATATGGTCATTGATACCCAAAGCTGCAGTCCAAGCTTTAGGTACTAATACACCTACTACGTGACCGCCGATAACGCATAGCAAACCAAAGTGGAACAATGGATTGGCAATACGTAATTGTTTTTTCTCTAAAAATTCACTTGATTTTGTAGTCCAGTTTCTTTCAAAGTAGAAGAAACGAACAAGTGTGCCTACGATTAAGAAGGTAAACGCAATATATGGCAAAGCGCCCCATAAAAATAGATTCATCGTGCACCGTCCTCCAATCCATTTGCAACCGACAATATGATATCAAATAAGAATGCATAGGTCAGTTTTGCTTCGATCAATCGATCCCTAATATATTCTAGCTTTGGTTTACAATAATCATACACTTCACGAGCCTTTTCAGGTTCGATAACAGCGCATAACTCTAGAATAGCTGGAATATAGTCAGGCATCTCCTTTGGTAAATCATAGCCATTTTCTAGGAAGAAGGCTTTATATTTAACGAGTTCCTCTGCTTGTTCCCCTGTACCTTGCAATTCATAAGTTGATAAGTACATCGTTGTATTACGACTGAAGTCAAAGATACGTACGTATTGGTCTTCAAAGGCCTTACGATCCGTTTCTTCAATGTAATCAAAGAACTCTAACAATCCTTGGCGAAGTTGAGGATGCTCAACAGAGCGAGTATCCTCTTTCCATTCACCAAGTTCATTGTACCAAGATTCATCTGGATACCGAAGCAAAAAAGAAGCAATGAGAGCTATTTTTTGTGCATCATCCATTATGGCAACCCCCTGTCGGGCATGCAAAACCACGATTGTGTTGCATTTCTAAGCGACCTTCGCGAGATACATTAACATCGGATGGGATAACAAAACGATCATTATATTTAGACAAGGCTAACAATTTGTACATAGCATACATTTGCTCTTCTGTAAGATCTACTTCATGAGCGATTGCTTCATCACCTGTTTCACGGCGACGCATGTATTCACGCATATCGAGAATGCGTTGTAATACACGAGCTAAAATATCTGTATTACCAGCAGTAAACATATTAGCTAAGTATTGTACAGGCACGCGCATTTCATGTGCATCTGGCAAGTATACATCAGATGTAACACGTTGTAAAATTGGGCTGAGCGGTGGCACATACCAAACCATTGGCAATGTGCGATACTCTGGATGCAATGGCAATGCAACGCCCCATTCTTTTACAAGCTTGTAAACAGGAGATTTTTTAGCTGCTTTCAAGAATGCTTCAGAGATACCTGCTTCGCGAGCGGCTTTAATAACCTCTGGATCATTAGGGTCCAAGATTAAATCTACTGTATTTTGGTAGATGTCTTGTTCATCCTTCGTAGCTGCCATTTCTTGAACTTTGTCCATATCGTATAAGACTACACCAACATAGCGCATACGACCTACACATGTTTCAGCGCATATTTGAGGCAGACCATTTTCCAAACGAGGATAACAGAATACGCATTTTTCAGCTTTATTCGTTTCCCAGTTATAGAAGATTTTTTTGTATGGACAAGATGGAACGCAATGTCTCCAACCGCGGCATACATCTTGAGAAACAAGTACAACACCATCTTCATCACGCTTGTAGATAGCACCGGATGGGCATGCTGCTACACATGCAGGATTCAAACAGTGGTTACAAAGACGTGGTAAATAACGCATGAATACTTCTTCGTAGTCAAATACGATATCATCACCCATCTTAGCCAAGTTCACATCTTCCCGTGCATGATGACCACCAGCCAAATCATCATCCCAGTTAGGGCCCCATGTTACTTCCATTTTTTGCTTTGTTAACAAAGAACGAGGACGTGCTACAGGTTGATTATTTTTACGACCGGTATGAATCAATGTTTCATAATCGTATGTCCAAGGTTCAAAGTAATCCGTAATGTCTGGTTGTTCTGGATGATAGAACAACTTCATCAATCGAGAGCCTTTAGAGCCTGTGGAAAGCGCCAAATTACCGCTTTTATCGAGAGTCCAGCCACCCTTCCATTTCTCTTGGTTTTCCCAATTACGTGGGTAACCCACGCCAGGGCGGGTTTCCACGTTATTAAAGTACATATATTCCGCGCCTTCGCGGTTCGTCCATGTATTTTTACAAGTAATAGAGCATGTATGACAGCCTAAACACTTGTCCAAATTTAGGACCATGGATACTTGAGCTTTAATCTTCAAGCCAATCCACCTCCTTCAATTTACGAGCCACAATTGTCATATCACGTTGGTTACCAGTTGGGCCATAGTAGTTAAAGCCATAGCTCAATTGACCATAACCGCCGATCATGTGTGTCGGCTTCATGTGAATATGTGTTGGCGCATTGTGTGTACCACCGCGACGATCTTTCTTAACTTGCGTACCAGGAACGTTGATGTGACGGTCTTGGGAGTGATGCATATAAGAAATGCCACGAGGAATACGTGGAGATACAACTGCACGAGCTGCAACTACACCATTTTTATTGAAAGCTTCTACCCAGTCGTTATCTTTAACACCAATTTCTGCTGCATCATCTTCGTTAAGCCAAATTGTTTGGCCTCCGCGGAATAATGTTAACATTTGTTGGCTATCAAAGTACATACTATGTGTAGACCACTTATTATGTGGTGTTAAGTATTTCAACGTAATTTCTGGAATACCTTCTTGTTTATAATCACCTTGTACTGGTTTATATGACAATACAGGTTTGTACAATGCCATAGCTTCGCCATAGTCGCGCATCATTTCATGATCACAATAGAACGATTGACGACCTGTTACAGTACGGAATGGTACCTTATCTTCTGTAGATGTTGTAAATGGGGAATAACGACGGTTTTTATCGTTCTTACCTGTACTTGTTACAGAGCTAATGATAAAGCGTGGTTGACGAACCATGTCATCGAAAGTAATCTTTTCTTGTTCGCGACCTTTTGCATTCTTTTCAAGCCCAGAAAGACCTGTTTTTTCTTCCATCGCTTTCCAAGAACGAACCGCTAATTTACCATTTGTACAAGAAGATAATGTTAATACAACATTACAAGCTTCCTTACATTCGTAAATGCTTGGACGGCCATGAGAAATGAAGTCTGGATTATCAATCGTACCATTTTGACCATACAATGTTTGATATTCGTCAGATACATCCCACGCCAAACCGTGAGCACCCATTTTATTTTCGATATTAGGTCCTAAAGCAATGTATTTTTCAAAGATCTGACTGTAATCGCGTTTTACATGAACGAGGTTCGGCATTGTTTTACCAGGGATTGGTTCACATTCACCTTTACTCCAATCAAGAACTTTACCTTCTGGTTGCGCTACTTCGCCTGGACTATCATGGCCAAGTGGAGTAGCTACAATATCTTCATATTCTGTAAAGCCAGATTCTTTTGCTACGCGAGATACTGTTTCTGCAAGAGTGCGGAATGTATCCCAGTCGGATTTAGTTTCCCATGCGCAATCAACAGCTGCTTGGAATACATGTACATATGGATGCATGTCCGTAGAAGACAAGTCTTCTTTTTCATACCATGTAGCTGCGGGGAACACGATATCAGAATATAAACCTGTAGACGCCATACGGAAGTCGATATCAATTAAGAGATCAAGCTTACCCGCACCATCTGCTTCACGCCATTTAATTTCTTCTGGGCGCGTAGGAGCATCATCATCTTCCAATACGGCATTTTTTGTGCCTAATAAATGTTTCAAGAAGTATTCGTGGCCTTTAGAAGAAGAACCGATAAGGTTCGCACGCCATACAAACAAGTTACGTGGATGGTTTTCTTTAGCTGCTGGATCCTCTACACAGAATTGTAAATCTTTATTTTTCAAGGCTTGTGCCACATATTGGTTGATTTCCGCTTCTGTACTAGCACCGGCTGCACGAGCATCATTAATCAATTCTTGGCTACCTTTATTAAAAGTAGGATAGGATGGCAACCAACCTAAACGAGCTGCTAAGACGTTGTAATCCCCAGGATGACGATAGCGAGGTTTAGCCAATTTAGATACGCGGTCTGCCAAGTCGATGCAGTCAGAACGATATTGTTCTGTAGCAAAGTAGAACCAAGATGTACCATTTTGCAAACGAGGAGCCTTACTCCAGTCATTGGCAGTCATGATACCACCCCAACCTTCAACAGGACGAAGCTTTTCTTGACCTACGTAGTGGGCCCAACCACCGCCGTTAACGCCTTCTGTACCACAGAACATGATAAGGTTTAAAATAGTACGGTAAATAACATCGGCATGGTACCAGTGGTTGATACCACCGCCCATGATAATCATGGAACGACCTTTCGTTTTTTCAGCATTATCTGCAAATTCACGTGCTGTAGCAATAGCAATGTCCGCTTTTACGCCAGTGATTTTTTCTTGCCATGTAGGTGTATAAGGTGTGTCGTCAGTGTAAGCTGTCGCTACCTCACCACCGATACCGCGGTCAATACCGTAGTTAGCAAGAATGAGATCGTATACAGTAGTCACTTTCACAGGACCATCAACAGTTTGTACTGTAATAGTTGGAATAGCGCGTTCAATAATACCTTCGTGTTCTTCATCACCAAAGTACGGTAACTTAACAACAGTCACGTCTTCACGTTGATCAAATACGGACAAGCGAGGATCAATTTTAGCTCCTGTGTCGCGATTTTCAAGTCGTAAATTCCATTTTTGTGGGTTCGTGTGACGTTCACCCATTGTACCATTAGGTACAACGATTTCATTTGTTAATTCATCAATCAATACCATTTGGAAGTCAGCGCCTTCCTCTTGGCGACCTAAGTCCTTAGCATTCAAGAAACGGCCGGGTTGAACTGTGCCGTTGATATCTTCAACGCGTACAAGGAATGGCATATCTGTGAACTCTTTTGCATACTCTTTGAAGTATGGAGTTTCTTTGTCGATGTAATATTCTTTTAGGATAACGTGACCCATTGCCATTGCAAGAGCCGCATCGGTACCAGCTTTTACATTGAGCCATGCATCGGAAGAAGTTGTAGATTCCGCATAGTCAGGAGACACGGATACTACTTTAGTACCTTTATAACGAACCTCTGTCAAGAAGTGAGCATCTGGCGTACGGGTCAACGGTACGTTAGAACCCCACGTCATGATGTAACCAGCATTATACCAGTCACCAGATTCAGGTGTATCAGTTTGTTCACCCCAAACTTGAGGGCTGGAAGGTGGCAAATCGGCATACCAGTCATAGAAGGACAATGGTGTGCCACCCATCAAGTTAAGGAAACGAGCCCCTGCTGCATAGGACAACATGGACATCGCAGGAATTACAGAGAAACCTGCGTTGCGGTCAGGGCCATATGTTTTTGCTGTATATAGTAAGGATGCTGCAGTAATTTCTGTTGCTTCATCCCATGTGGAGCGCACAAAGCCACCCATACCACGGGCTGACTTATATTTTTTCGCTTTTTCAGGATCTTCTACGATAGATTTCCAAGCTTCGATTGGATTCTTAGCATGCTTCTTCGCTTCTCTCCAAAGCTCGACCAATTCGCCACGTACATAAGGATATTTTACGCGCAAAGGGCTATAAAGATACCAAGAGAATGTTGCACCACGAGGGCACCCACGTGGTTCATAATCTGGCATATCATCTGGTGTTTCAGGGTAGTCAATCGCTTGATTCTCCCAGGCTACAACACCGTTTTTAACATAAATATTCCAGCTACAAGAACCAGTACAGTTTACGCCATGCGTTGTGCGGACAACTTTATCGTAAGACCAACGGTCACGATAATAATTTTCCCATTCACGACCTCCATCTTCTGTGATTTGATGGCCGTTTGGAGATACTTCCTTCTTGCGAAGAAACTTAAACTTTTGAGACAACAAGCTCATCTCGTGTCCTCCTTCAAAACTACAAAAAAATCCCTTGTGCTAGATGTGCTAACACAAGGGAGAAAATCCTGTTATTCGATATTACTAATATTAGGGTCAATACTATCAACCTCTAAATCAAGTAATCCGATTAAAGCGTCAAAATCACAGATTACTAGATGGTGTTTGTCATAGGCTACATAGCCTAACTTACGTAACTCACTTAACATGCGATTTAAACTTTCTCTTGATGTGGCAGCAAACTCAGCCAATTCTTGATTTGTTAGGGCAATATCAATAAAGATACCATCCTCGCGCTTTACACCATAACTATTGGCTAAGCGCAACAAGGTAGAATAGAATGCTCCCTTCTTGCCGTAAAGTAGCAAGTCCCGGTATTTTGCCTGTTGACGACGCATATGTAAAGTGTAGATTTTCATCATTGCAATAGCCAATGAATGGTCTTTTGCAATAGCCCCTTCCAACACATCATAGCGTATACAATAAACAGAGCAATCCTCCCGAGCAATGGCGTTGAACACATATGTTCTAGTGTTCTCCTCATACAACGGAACCTCACCAATTACATTATTCGGCCCTACTAAACGCAACGCAAAAATGTGTCCGCTAGCTTCGAACTTCTTAATGCTCATTCTACCTTTTACTACTACGTAAAAGTATTCTGCCTTGTCCCCCTCACGGAAGAGAAAATCACCTTTTTTAAGATGTAGTTTCTCACCCGGCAAAGCAAGCAATTGGTTAATTAATTCTTGATCCATACCATTATCACTCCACAGTACTTTTATAACAAAATCCATTAGTTATACTAATCTATTTATAGTAAAAGTACGTATACTATATACTTTTTCGTATATATATGATTATTATAACTTATTAATTTCAGAATATGTGTGTTTTACATCACATTCACAAAAAAAATTACACTATATAATATATCTGTGATGTAAGACATTGAAAAATATTAATGCTACAATAATTATAACGCAGTTTTGTAAGTAAATCGAATGCTTTCTATGGAAATTCTTTAGATTTTACTATTTATATATATATACTATATATAATCTTATATATTTTTCTTGTCTACGTGTATAGTTGTTACAGTAAGGAGAAGTTCAAAATGAACGAACTAAAAATGCCTCAAGTAGGTGCAAGCCGCAGCGAAATCGTGGCTAATTGGCAACCGGATAATCCGGAATTTTGGGAAAAGTTTGGCAAAAAAATTGCTAAACAAAACCTCGTTATATCCACTATTGCCTTAACACTTTCATTCTGTGTTTGGTACTTATGGGCAACCATTGCGGCTCAGCTAAATAGCGCTGGATTTAACTTTACTACTGATCAATTATTTACATTGGCTGCCTTACCAGGCCTAGTAGGTGCCACATTGCGATTTGTATACACATACATGCCAGCACTGTTAGGCGGTAAAAACTGGACATTTATTTCCACAATTATCTTATTAGTTCCTGTTGTGTGGCTCGGCTTTGCTGTACAAGATACAACAACTTCTTATGCGACATTTATGATTTTAACAGCCCTTATCGGTTTAGCAGGTGCCAATTTCTCATCCTCTATGGCATACATTGGCAACTTCTTCCCTAAATCTGAAAAAGGCACAGCTCTTGGTATCAACGGTGGAGTTGGTAATCTTGGCATTTCTGTAATCTACTTCCTAGCTCCATTTGCTATGGGATCTGCGGCTTTAGGTAGTGTATTTGGTGTAACGCCAACAATTATTAAGGGCAACGCAGTATATCTAGCTAATGCAGCTTTCATGTGGGTTGTACCTCTTGTTGTTATCCTTGCATTGATGACTCGCTTCATGGATAACCTACCTCTAGAAAAACCAAATCCTAAAAACCTCGTACAAATCTTTGGTAACAAGCACACATGGGCGCTAACATTGCTCTATACATGTTCTTTCGGTGCATTCTCTGGTTACGCAGCAGCACTTGGTCTATTAGTAGGCAAAGAATTCCCTGAAATTCCATTTGCTTCTATCGCATTTGTAGGTCCACTCGTAGCAGGTGCCCTTCGTCCTGTGGGTGGTTGGTTAGCAGATAAAATCAATAGTGGTACAAAAGTTACCTTTATTAGTCTTATCGGATTATGTGCATCAACCGCATTAATTGCAGTTGGTGTAGATATGCACAACTTCCCATTCTTCTTTGCAATGTCCGTATTAACCTTTGTATGCTGTGGTTTTGCTACCGGCGCAACATTCCGTATGATTCCACACGTATTTGGCAATCCATTGCTCTCCTCTTTAATTACAGGTTTCGTAGCCGCTGTAGCTGCATATGGTGCCTTCATTACTCCTAAAATCTTCGGCTTTGTATATTCCATGTTCGGCAATATTCACCCAGCCTTTGCTGTATTACTTGCGTTCAACCTTGTAACTGTATCTGTGTGCTACTGGTTCTATGTGCGTAAAGGTGCAAACATGAACGTATAAGGGTGTAACAGAAACTATAATTCACAACCAAATAAGGTAATAAAAGACTCCCTCAACAATCCTCCATGCGAATTAGTTCTGCGGCCATAGGCCTTGAACCCGCAAGTCGGATTTTATGAGGGAGTTCTTTTATTGAAAATTAGATATGTATTAGCATTTTAGCGTAAGGTGAATTATAGTTTCTGTTATCTAAGTGGGAAGAAAGAACCTCGTAAGTCGGATTGATGCGGGGTTCTCTTTTATAAAAATATAGCCATGAATAAGATAATCGAATATAGTGAATTATATTTTACACAGTACAGTACGTATACAAAATTTTCTGTTCAAAATTATAGCCTTCATTTTGAGGGAAAAAAATGGACTGCTAAGCAGTCCATTCATTCTAATTTGACGATATATATCTTTATCTCTATAATATAAATAGATAGTCAGACGAGTAGGAACGTCAGGCGCATCTCAAAAACTAATTATCTAGGAAATGGCCTTTCTGTTTATCTAATTACACTTGGTAACGGAGGGCTATTTGCTTTTTGAGAGACCCAACCTCGCTGACTACCTTAAGAACATTATAATCTGAACAAACATACGATACAATAAGCAGTTATTTATCTATATATATGAATTAAATAATAAAAGAGCCTGCTAAAGCAGGCTCTTTTATTATCCAAAGATTTCTTCTAGTAGTGCGTCGTCGATGATGGTACCAACGTAGAAGTCGCTGAAAATGCCGTATTTTGCACTGGCTTCTTCGAAGCGCATATCGTATACAATTTTTTTGAATTGGATGTCGTCGTTACTAAAGATAGTAATACCCCATTCCCAGTCGTCTAGGCCACAGCCACCAGTAGTGAACTCAGATAATACATCCAAGTATGTTTTACCAAGTTCACCGTGAGCTTTCATCAAAGCACCGCGCTCTTGCGGTGGTAGCATGAACCAGTTATCTGCACCTTCACGTTTTTTAGTCATGTTGTAGAAGCAGATGTATTTATCGCGAGGTACATGAGGATAAAGTTTTTGGTTAACTTCTTCTGTATCAAGTTTAGCCTTAACATAGGTGCTTACTTCTGTTACAGATGTATAGGAGTAAGTTTGTACCAATACACTTGCAATAGCAAGGCGACGGAACTTGCGTTCTACTTGAGCCAAGTATTCAAGGGATGGACCAAGAATCCATAGGATTAAATCCCCTTTTGCACCATTACAATCATAGAATGCATAGCTACCTTCTTTAGCTTGATGTTTAGATTCAAGTTCTGCTAAGAATGCTTTTAATTCGTTACGCGCGGCTGCTTTTTCATCAGCTGTGAAGCAGTTCCATGCGCTGAAATCCATGGCAAATACCATATGTTGGCTATGCCAACCTTCTACTGTAGGGATTGCTTTTCCCATTATGATCACTCCTATCTATGGTGATTATATCAAAATAATAATGTATATCTATAATTACGGAAATCAAAAGACTCCACTTACTATTATAGCATATAGAGTCTTTTCAATTTAGTTTCTATTGAGATTTTTTATTAGTATATTCTTTAGTTAAGACTAAATTACTGCTTTTAGGCTGAGATAATCCTATGTCGCTTAATACTATACTAACTCTTTTAAGCAAGTCACTATTTTACTTGTCATTCACAAGTTTTTCTACGAGTTCTTTTGCTTGTTTTACACCGTCAGGAATCCCGATTCCATCAAAAGGTGTGCCGATGAGGTGTAGATTTGGATACTGCTCGGCTACATGTTCACGTACGACTTTAATACCTGCACGATGGCCTACATTATATTGAGGCATGCAGTGAATGAGACGATTGATGCGCACCCACTCTGGCTTGGCAGAAAAATTCATAATATGCTGAATTTCTTTGACTGCCAATTCTGAAAGTTCCTCTTCACTGAGTCGTTCTACTACATCATTACCTGGCTTACCAATAAAGACGCGCAAAACCACCTTATCATCAGGGGTAGTTTGAGGCCATTTTTGATTAAGAATAGTACACGCTGTAAGAGGTGTATCCGTATTACGGGTAATAAGCAGACCCGATCCTTTTAAATCACCATCAAAGGTGCTTTTATCAAAGGCCATAATAGCAATGGCGCAACTAGATTGCTCCATGGATCGCAAGAAATCAAAACCCGCATCATCCTTGAACCATTGAGTATATGTTGCCGGCGGTGTAGTGATAATCACATGGTCTGCCGTAGATTGACAGCCACAAGAATCGTTACACGACTTCACTACATCGATTGCATATACACCATCAATATATCGAATATCAGAAACTAGCGTACCTGTATGCAAGTGTACATTACTAGGCATGGCCTCAACGATAGCGGTAATCACGCTTTCAAGGCCACCTGTCAATTGACGGAACATACCGGATTGAGCAGCAGTACCCTTTCGACTTTCCATATCCGCTTGTGCCTTAGCAGACTGATGATTAGAACTAGTCTTTGTCACATGGCTAGAACCGCTTACACTATTACCAGCAGAAGTATCTTGACTAGTCTTAGCTTCGTGACTTTCAAATTGGCAGTCCGTCATAGTGCCTTTACCAGCTCGAGGAACATCCCCTTCAGTAACAGCCCCTTTGGCAGCCTTAGAGACACCGGCTTTGGAGTGACTCATCTTAGCAGCCATCATACCTTTCACCATGTTCCCATACTTTTGTTCTACTTGAATAAAATGAGGAAATGTCGACAATAGACTAATTTTATAAATATCGCCACCATAGATACCCGCTAATAGGGGCTCGATGAGTTTATTCATCATTTCTTGTCCTAAGTGGTATTTGAAAAAATGACCAATGGATACATCCCCATTTTTATCGAGTTGGTATGGTTTCTTAAAATAATCTAGGCCAGCACGCAATTTACCAGGCCATGAAATGAGTGTTGCTTTCACAAAGGGCATCATTTCCGTAGGAATGCCCATGATGGAACCGCCCGGAATTGGGTGGATAGAGCCCTTATCATATACAAAGGCTTGACCTGTTTCATTAGACACAAGGGTACCACCTAGTCCAAGATCATGCACAAGATCTGTCATTTCGGTTTTACGACCCAAATAGGAGTCAGGACCGAGTTCCACTACGAAGTCATCCACACGTTGCGTTTGTATTTTCCCACCAAATCGTGGTGCTTGTTCAAAAAGAGTAATGGTCCATTCCGGCTTTGCATGGCCTAAATAATAAGCCGCTGTTAGCCCTGTTAAGCCACCGCCCACAATTGTTACGTTCACGAATGAATCCTTTCTATTATTGCACTCGCCATTGCTTGTAAAAATGTTTCATTACAATTTGGCATGGGTGCACGCATATATGTTGCGCCCTTTGCTTCAACGAGTTCTTTACACTCCACATCATTATCGTACAGTACCTCAACGTGATTGCTTACAAATCCAAATGGTACAAAAGCAATGCGAGTAGCACCAGTTTGTAAAGCTTCATTGATTGCATCCTCTACGGTAGGTTCCAACCATTGGCCATGAGGAGCCGCACTTTGCCATGCCACAGTCCAGTTCGGTAATTTACAATATTCAGCAATCTCTTTAGCGCTTTCCTCTAAAGCTAACGCATACGAATCGCCATCATGATTATTGATAAGAGGTATACTGTGCGCACTAAAAATAACGAATACATCTTTAGCATTATGCACACACTTTGAAAGTGCTTTTACCCAGTATTCCTTAAAAGTTGGTTGATCCCACCATGAACGGATAAAGTCAAATGTCACATTATCATGGTTTGAAATGGCTGCTTGCACTTGTTTTTCATAAGCTCCAGTACCGAGAGCGGTGAAGAACGGAGCTGTTACAATAGCGATAATATGCTCCACTCCTTGCTGGACTAAGCAGTCAACCGCATCTGCAATGGATGGTTTCATGTGTAAAAAACCAATAGCGGAAGGCATAGTTGGCAACAGAGTAAGCAGTGCTTTATATTGGCACTCTGCCATAGTTTGAAGCTCAATATTTTCCCATTGACCGATTGTATCATAACGCTTAGTGAGATTTGTAAGCTCTGCTTCCGTTGGTACACGGCCACGACGAATGCTCGTCATATAGGGTACTAAATCATCCTTACTTGAAGGGCTACCATAAGACAAGAATAATAATCCTTTTTTTTCTACTTTCACTAATTTACCTCTCTTGAGTCCAAATCTCACGACTACGTTCATGCACATAGTCCGTTAGCCAATGGAGTTTTTGAGGATCTGCCTCTGGGAATACGCCATGACCTAAATTAAAGATATGGCGCCCATAGCGAACGCCGTCGAGCAAGATGCGATCCACTTCGCGGGCCAATGTTTTTTCGTCTCCGAACAAATACGCCGGATCTAAGTTACCTTGTACCGTTTGTGTTACGCCGCGCTCGTTTGCCATAACGATGGAACTACGCCAATCAAGGGCAATGACATCTAAAGGCAAGTGAGACCAAATAGACACCAAATGATCCGTACCAACACCATTCATGGCCATTGGCAAATGAGGATATTTAGCTTTCACAGTCTTTATGATCCGCTCCATATGAGGGTAAATCCCTTGTTTATACTGGTCTGCATTAACAGCACCTACCCAAGAGTCAAAGATTTGAAGTGCATTAGCACCCGCTTCGGCTTGCATGGATAAGTACGCAATGGACATGTCCGCCAGTTTTGTCATCAATGCATTCCACATATCTGGAGCACCGATGAGCATACCGCGAGTCTTATTGTAGTTTTTCGTTGGTCCCCCTTCGATAAGGTAGGACGCTATGGTAAACGGTGCCCCGCAGAAACCAATGAGAGGCACGTCGAGCATACCAGAAGTCAATAATGTAATCGTTTTCGCAATATAATCTACCTTTGTAGGATCAAAGGTTTCTAATTTATCCACATCAGCCATAGAGCGGATAGGCGTGCTAAATACAGGCCCCACACCAGCCTTGAGCTCTACATTTACATTCATAGCCACCATGGGGCTCATAATATCTTTGTAGAGAATAGCCGCATCGACACCGTATTCCTTAACAGGTAATTCCGTAACGCGAGCACATAGCTCAGGTTCTTTTGTAATTTCAAATAATGTATATTTTTCTTTGATTTTGCGATATTCCGCTTGGCTACGGCCAGCTTGACGCATATACCACACAGGCGTTACACCCGGGTTCTTCCCTTGGATCATGTCCAAATAAGCTGTATTCAAGTACTCAACCCCTTTCATTCTAAATGTATACTAACACACTATGGTAACCAAAACAGTTACTTTAGTTACAATCACTTACATTATTTATTCTTTAATAATCCCTAATAATCCCTGTGAAAGCATATGCCTCCACAGGGATTATTATTTCATTACCACTTTAATTTGACTGAGTCTTTAATTCAAGTCTGAAATTCATTTAGCTACGACTCAATCTATGGCAATCGATGCCCATAATAGATTGAGCCATATCATATACGGAGCGTTGACAAGTAAAGAGCCAAATCTGTTGATTTTTCCCAAGCTCAGCCAATAATTCTAAAGCACTACGCTGACGATTTTCGTCAAAGCGCACAAGAATATCGTCCAAGATAATCGGTAAGGACTCCACTTGATAAGAGAATACCTTAGCTAGGGCGAGTCGTAATGACAAGTACACTTGATCAGCTAAGCCACTAGACCAAAATTTAAGTTCTAGTCGTTCCCCATTATTGTTGATAAGTGCTACCCCTTTATTAATGCCTAGAATATCAAGCGTATACCTCTCACCAGTTAGTTTTTCAACATAAGAGGAGGCAAGCTCTAACATATGAGGTTGTTTTTCTTGTTCATACGATTGTTGAGCCTTATCCATACAATGGCTTATCAATACTTGTGTAGCCCAATCTTCTAGTGCAGACTCTAATTCACTTTGTAAAGCCTCTCGTTCTTGCAACATTTGGTGTTGCTCCTGGTCAGATCCAAGTGTACGCATTGCTTCAACGATTTGACCACGGCGCTCGTACAAGGTAGCCAATTTATCTTCAATAGAGGCTATTTCACGCTCAGAGTGAGCCAATTCATCTAACCAGTTATCTTTGTTGCCTTCTCGCAAACGACGATAGAACAGGTCTTTATTCTCCGCATCAGGAGCAAGTAAATCCAGCTGAACCTGACTTTGCTTGTAGATAGTTTGCCACTGTTTATATTGGTCCTCATCGATAAGATGTTGACGATACTCGTTGGAACTTTCCATACCAGCTTTATGGAGTAATTCTTTTTGGCGAAGGAGTAGTTCTTTTTCCTTGCGGTGCCAATTATCGTATTCATTACGGAAACTTTTACGTTGTGCTTCCTTTTGTTCCCATACGACTTTGTTTTGCTGAAAGTTTTTATATTGGTTATAAATGCGTTTTAGCTCTGTTGGAGATACTGGCGCCTCTACACCAAGGTTATACCACAAGGTCATCGCTTGGTCTTCAATAATGCGTAGACCTTCTTTATGCTCCGCTAAACGTTTTTCATAACCTTCAATAGTACGTAACTGTTCATGATATTGATCATACTCTTGCTTAAGGCCGAAGAAATCATCTTCGTTGAGGCTCTTAGCCGCCCCTCGGGGTAACCAGTTTTGCCATGCTGCGAGGGCTTCATCATAAATACCTTGTAAGGTATGCCCTTCCTGAATCCAACGCTCAAGATGTGCCTCTCCTTCTAAGGATGGTATAGGGCTCACTGTAGGTGTAGCAGCCTTGATCAAAGCCTCTAGCTGATGTTCTACATCAGATTTACGGGAAGATAAAATTTGTAACTCATAGTTTAATTTAGACACATCAGAGTTACCATTATGAAGCCTCCAGGTAGCATACCAGAATAGCCCCATAGATAGAATCAAGAAAATAAAACCACCTATAGTATATAATGCAGATTCAAGAACCAACAGGCCTGCTAATACTACCAATACAGCTATAACAGCACCTATACCACTAATGCGTTGTAGCCATTTTGGCAGAATTGTGGGCTGTGCGTCTGAACCATAACTATTCCGTCTAGCCTCTAGTCTAGCCTCTACTTGATCTATATCCATTAAGATACGATCTAATTCACGTTCTAAATATTCTTTTTTAGCTAATTCTTCTTCACTAAAGTTAGGTAAAGTTGCACCTTCAAGGTTCGCCGTCGGCACCTCATCGGTAGCCTCTGCAGGTTTGCGGTCTTGCCAATGTAAAAGTTGTTCTTTTGCGGTGCGCAAACGACTTGCCAAACGTTCTCCATCAAACCAATTGATGTCTTCTGCCATTGGCTCATCATGACGCCACGCAGAATGTAGGGTGCGTGAAAACTCCAATTGTTCTCTAACTTTACGGATGTACGCATCGCCTTCTTCGCACTCACGGCGTAATTGCTCCCATTTAGCACCTTGTTGAATAAGATCTTCAATATCTTGGCCATAAGTTCCAAATGGGCTATCAGGACTAAAGTTAGCCGGCATCAATGCCGCTTCCTTTTCCTGCCATAATTGCATATTGTCACGAGCCCGTTTAATTTCTTCATCAAGGCGAAGAAACTCATCACGACTCAAGGCGAGCTCACTATTGTACTGCTGCATGTGCATACGTGCCTCTTCACTGCGACGATACGTATCCCACGCACGCAATACTACATCGATACCATCCCGATATTCCTTCCATTCTTTCAACTGATTTTGCAATTCCATTTCGGTTTGCTCCGTACTGTGAAAGACGGTTTGTAATTCCACATATTGCGCTTCATGCTCCGCCAACTGACTCAGCTTTTGGCGGTTTTCTTTAAGCTCATCCATCAATACATTGATGCGACGTTTACCATTCGAGGATGCTACAAGTAGGTCTGTAGCCCCTTTTTCAACATCCTTAACAGCTCCACCTAAGTGTTCTCCCCCTTCGGCGCCAAAGAATCGGGAACGAACCTCTACCTCTTGTAATACATCAAGGCCTTGTAGGTCGTCTAATGTTAACGCAAATATGCGGTTATATGTTTTTTTATCGATGCCATGCCACCAATGTTGAGCCGGCTCTTCATGGATGGCAGGATTACCAGGACTGTAAAAGTCTAACTGCTTACCCTTACGACCGATATAGTAGCTTTCACCATTACGGTCCACATCAAGGGCCCCCGTCATAGGGCCATAAACCTTATGAGTACCGCCAAATAACAAGGTGCGCATCCCTTCGAGCAAGGATGTTTTACCACTTTCATTAGGACCATACATGAGTTGAACCCCATTATCACCCGTGGTGAAAGACCAGTCGCGATACGGGCCAAATTCATCAAATCGTATGCGTTTAATGTTCATCATTAGCCCCCATCAATACAGTAACACCTTCAATTTCACAACGTTTTAAAGCTCGTGCCAATAATTCATCACTTAATAAATCGGCATATGCGCCTAAGCGCTTAAATTCAGGACGATCAGCCATGATTTGGCGCGCAGTCTGTATCGCATCCCCATCTACCATATCATCATAAGCACGCAAATAATCACCTACTACATCTGTTAATAGACGTCGTTCAACTAGATTAATACTAGGTCTTGTATTAGAAGTGATACGGTAAGGCATAACAAATATAGATTTGCCTTTCTCTTCATTTTGAGACTCTTGCAACCATAGTTTTCGAATCCCCTCTTGCGTACATAGGCGATGTAGAGGTCCTGTACCGGACACAACGATGGATAGCAAGATGTTTTTCTTATGCTGCTTTCGCAAATTTTCTTTTTTACGGCGCAAAATCTCTAAGAAATCCGTTTCATTTTGCATGCCAGCAATATCGATTTTGATTTCCTCAAATCGGACAGCGCAGGTATCGATAAATCGCAAATCACAATGACCATTATGTGATACAGATACAATATAACATCCCTTAGGTCCATGTTCTTTACGATGCAAGCCTTGCGGATTACCAGCATAAACTACGAGAGGTTCCTCGCTAAGAACTTGAGATTTATGAATATGGCCCAATGCCCAATAATCCATAGCGGCCTCTGTTAAATCAGTTAAATTACAAGGTCCTGTTACATTATGGTTTTCAGAGCCTACACTAGAACCTACAGTACCATGCATGACAGCAAGGGAAAATTCATCCCGTTCAAAAGCTCTGTATTGACGAGCATAGTTGTCACTTTCATTACCATGACCACAACTAATACCATATACGCCACCAATTTCTATATTGTTAACGATGAGCGGAAAACGTTGTACCTGTTCACTAGAAAATATATGGACATTATCTGGCATCTGCAGTTGCGCCTTCCAGCTTTCAGCAGGATCATGGTTACCTTGTACCATATAGACATCAATACGATGCTCCGCCAAGCGATACATGGCGCGCACAAAACGGACTTGAGCCTCTAAATTATGGTCTTCACTATTATAAATATCACCAGCTATTACGACAGCATGAACATGTTCTGTAATAGCAGTATCAATAATTTTATCTAAGGCTACATAGGTTGCTTCACTTACGGCGCGATCAACAGCGCTGCTAATACCTGTAGCATATTGAAAGGGTGCCCCTAAATGCAGATCACCACAGTGTATAAATCGAAACGGCTGCATCTATATCCACTCCTCCATTAATATTCTTATTATAGTTATATATAGTAATTACAATAGTTTATTATACTACAAAACCTTAAAGATAAGTTAAAAATAACTATCATTTAGCATCAAAACAATATAGTTAAACTAAACTTCTCTTAACTATTAATAAATATAAATTATAAGATAAGCACATTTTCTTTCATCATAAGAGATAAATCATAATATGTTATTATTTTTGTTAACCAATTCACGCATTAAGTTGACAATTTATACGCGAACGTTTACAATCAAATTGTCAATATATTATGTTTTTATTAAGTTAACAATTTCCTGGAGGCTATTATGGCTTTGCCTATAGATCAACAACCATCCCAAGTGGGTACATACGAAAAAATACTTACCATTGCAAACCGCATCATGAACGGCGGCGAAATTACAAAAGAAGAAGCAATCGAGCTAATTCATACTTCAGATGATGATACTATGATTCTACTCGCTATGGCTGATAAAATTCGCCAACATTTCAATGATAATTCTGTAGATGTATGCGCCATTGTTAATGCTCGATCCGGCAAATGTCCTGAAAACTGTAAATTCTGTGCTCAATCCGCACACCACAACACAGGCGTTCAGGAGTATCCTTTCATGGATGAAGAAAGCATTCTCCAAGCAGCACGTAAAGCTAAAAAGGCTGGTGCCATTCGTTTTTCCATCGTAACAAGTGGTCGTAATACTAATAACCCTGATGAATTTGATCAAATCATCCACGTATTAGGCCGTATCAAAAACGAAATTGGCCTTGAAATCTGCTGTTCTCTTGGGTTGTTAACTTACGAACAAGCACTCAAATTAAAAGAAGTTGGTGTTACTCGATACCACTCCAATATCGAAACGGCACCTAGTCACTTCCCAGATATTTGTACTACACATTCCTACGAAGATAAAATGTTTACCATAGATAATGCACAAAAAGCAGGCATCCGTGTTTGCTCTGGTGGCATTCTTGGCCTTAACGAAACATTAGAACAACGCGTAGAAATGGCGTTCGAACTTAAACGTTTACATATTGACTCCGTGCCATTAAACATTTTGAATCCTGTTAAAGGGACTCCATTTGAAAGCAACGAAGCTTTACGTCCATTGGATATCTTACGTACCTTCGCCGTATTCCGTTTCATCTTGCCAAATGCATTGATTCGTACTGCAGGCGGTCGCGAAGTAAATCTACGGGACTTACAATCTTATGCTCTAAAAGGTGGCCTAAACGGTATCATGGTTGGTGGCTACTTAACTACTGGCGGTCGTTCACCTCAAGACGATCTCCAAATGATTCAAGACTTGGAGTTGACTCGCAATACAGCTCAAGTCTAAAAGCCTCATATATACCATTCTCCATATCTAGAGGATGTAGTATATAAATTATTCCCTAATGCTTTATAAATATTTTACACATAAAAAGAACCATCTAGTTTGCTGTACTAGATGGTTCTTTTATTTCCATAATAAAATATAAATGGCTTGACCATTTGTGTTCCCTGCAATGGGCTCAGGATTCTCATTAAATTCTACATTCTCATACGGCGTCCCGTCTGACATGTACGCATCTACCTTCAATGTTTCCATGGTTCGATTATATCTACTGATATAAACTTTATATCGCAATTCGTCGCCACCCAGTTCATTAACTCGCAGCCACAAAAGCGCATCGTAATCACTCTTCTGTACACTGTCATTGTCAATAAATAATTGGTTTCCTGATGCATCTGGTCCAACATAGTACCAGTCCGTTGCGTTAGTAGTCCCCCCTATACTGAGTAGCCACAAAAGTGTTAATATGGTGAATATTTTACTCATATGACTGCCCCTCTCATGCTATCGAGCTGTATATTTTATAAAAGCTTAATGTGGATAAACCTTTATAAAATATACAACTTCTCCTTTATATAATACCAAAATTGTCCCATATTTATCAACAATAATTAAAATTAATTACCATGTTTTTTACAAATATAAGAATTTTAAAGAAATTTATTAAATTTCTTCATTTTTAACTCATTTACCATTCCTATAATAATAATGTCAAATGATAGATAGAGGTAACAATTCCCTGGTTGCCGTACGTGTATTTATCTCCCGACAAGTAATACTAACCCCAAACCTACTACTTGTTTAAATACATGATTCATTTGATATTAATACTAACACTCCCCTTACATGAAAAAGGACTCCAAATGGAGTCCTTTTTTCGTTGTATAAAAACTTCATAGAATACTAAAACATAAGCGGGTATGAATACTATTTACTTTGTAAACCACGATAAACGAGTTCAAAAATAATTTTCTGAGCTTCTAACCACTTATCGCTCTGAGACCACTTGTATTCTTTATTAATAGCGTATAGTCCATGTACTAAAAATACAAAAACGGATACACCCACATCAAATGAAACCCCAAGTGCTTCTGCCATAACGAGCCCTTGCCGATCTTTTTCACGCCGTATAATGCGTTGTAATACATATTCTGCAATTTGCTCATCCAGAAATAAAGGTAAATACTTTTTATGTCGTATAATACGCTGACATAACGGCAGTCTATCAAAAATAGAATCATATGCTTCTCTCAATGACACAGAATCAGAAGCAGCTGATAAGGTTTTAGCTATAGTTTGTAAATTATTATTATCTACCATTCCTGGGTTTGAATAAGCGATTGCATCATCCACTAAATCATCAACAATTTCCATGATATTACTATAGTGTAAATAAAAAGTAGAACGAGTTATACCTGACGTTTTACACAACAATGTTACTGTTACAGACTCAAAAGAATTGTCTGCTAAACAACTAAGCAAGCCTTCTTTTAACAACATTCGTGTCATTTCTTTTCGAGTTATCATATAACCTCCAACATAGACACTTTTATACAATGTGTCTATTAATAAACAGAGTGTTAATTATTGTTGAGACTAGTATAACAAAACAAGGTACACTAATTCTAGAGATTACAAATAGTAATCTATTCAACTAAACTAACAATATTTCAATTAAGGAGATAACTATGACACAATATACTCACATTCGAAATGCAACGGGAAAATTAACAATAAATAACACAACATTTCTTATTGATCCATTCTTAGCACCAAAAGATACTTATCCCGGCTTTGAAGGAACATTTAACTATCAGCAGAGAATGCCTATGGTTGATTTGCCTGTATCAATGGATGAGCTATTAAACGATATAACAGCAGTAATAGTTACACATACACATCTCGATCATTGGGATGATACGGCAATTAAATCTATTCCAAAATCACTTCCTATTTTTGTACAAAATACAGCGGACAAAGAACTTATTACGTCACAAGGCTTTAATGATGTACGCATTATTTTTGAAAGTCTAGAGTTCAATGGTATCACATTGAGAAAAACAGGTGGCTCACACGGCACTGTAGAAATGTATGCAAATCCGATTCTCGCACCATTAGCAGGCGATGCGATGGGCGTTATTTTTGAAGCAGCAGACGAACCAACTGTGTACCTTGTAGGCGATACAGTTTGGACAAGTGATGTAGAGAAGGCCCTCCTTCGCTTCGACCCTAACGTTATTATTATGAACACTGGATATGCTCAAATTTTAGGCTTTGAAGATAGTATTATTATGGGTACAAAAGATATTGCCCGCATGGTGGTACGTAAACCAGAGGCTAAAATTATTGCGGTTCACATGGATACAGTTAATCATACTGCAACAAGTCGTAAGGATGTGCGCAAATTTATCAAAGGCACCAACATTGAAAGCCATGTAGCAGTGCCTGAAGATGGTGAAACCATCACACTTTAATAGGTCTAAAACAATTAGTACATTATACTACGGCTAATACAAGACTAGTAAAAAATCGATCCACAAACAATAAAAAACACCCTCTTAATTCTAATAGTCATAATAACTATAAGATCTATAGAGGGTGTTTTTATACTTAACTACAAATTATAATCTATCAAAAGATAAACTATTTTACTTCAGCCCAACCTAAAGCAGCACGCTTTTCATCGATATCTGCCAAGATTTTCTCAGCTACTTTAGCAGGATCCGTATTTACATACATAACAGAGCCTAAGATATCCTTAGTATCTTCTTTAAGCCATTTTGTAACAGCATCAGAGCCTTGTGTAGGTGGCTCAACGCAGTGGTAAGAGTTAATCCCCATCAAGCGGAAGCCAAGGGATGCATCGATACCTTTTTCGTTAGACCATTCAGGGCTAGACATAGCAAATGGCAATTGAGGTAAGTTAAGACCAAGTTCTGCCGCAATACCACCGAAGATACCGGAGGAACGCGCATTATCTACACATTCACCCACATGCCATACTGGTGGTTGATCATCACCCAAGAACTCTTGCAATGCAGGACTACATTTCTTGTTAGCATCTGTATTACAATAGCCAAGTTTCATCAATGGGAAAGATGCACAACCATTTGTAAGGATGATACAGCCATTTTTAATAAGTGTATCAACAATATCTACAGTTGCCTTTTCATAGATAACACGAGGGTTGGAACAACCTACTACGTTAACGATACCGCGAACTTTACCAGATTTTAAAGCCTCTGCCAATGGTTTGAAGGAACCATAATGTTTAACAGTGGATTCTGGAGAGAAGCCAACTTCTGCTGTGATTTCGTATGGCGGAATGAATACAGGCATACCTTTGCGCAATTCATGAGCTTCAAGAGCACGATCCAAGATTTTGCGAGCCAATTCTTTTGTTTCAGCCAAGTTAGTGTGATGATGGTCGTAGCCGATGTGTTCAGCACCTGGTAAACGAGCTGCATCAGATGTAGTGATAACTTTTGTGTTGAAGCAACGTGCTACGTCCATAATAGCAGGGTAAACGTCTTGAACGTCAGCTACCCAGCAATCGAGTGCGCCAGTACCAAGTACAAGTTCCGCACCGATAGCATTACACAATGGAATAACGTTTTCGTAGCGGTACATGCTGGACAAGCCAGAGCAACAAATACCATAGAATTGGATACCTTTGGCACCGATAGCTTTCGCTTTTTCTAAATACTCTTCAGAGGCACCAATTGTACAAATTTGAGATACTAATGTTGGCAAGTGACCATGAACAGCGATGTTAACATACCCTTTTTTCAAGGCACCAATGTTAACTTTGGAAGTACGACGACCACCTTGCCCGAACAATGCGTCTGTTGCGATATCCGCTGCCACTACGCCAGTGAATGTGAAAGCAAGGCCACAACGTAAGAATTGCTTCATGTTGCTTTCCCAATCGCCATCTGTACCTACGCATGTACGATGATATGCATCGAAGGCTTCATTGTATGCAGAAATAGGTAAGATATCCAAGTTTTTCCAAACTTCGCGGCGTTCAGCAGGAGCCATCGCAGTAATTGTTTTATATTCGCCAGGTAATGCACGGCTCAAATCTTCTAATAAAACATCTGCCAAGTCATTTGCCACTTCTTTTAAGGAACGACCTTCTTCAGGGATATTGAAAGCTTTACATACAGTACGGATTTTTTCTTCCCCTAAAATTGGAATATCCAATTGGTCATTAGCAGCCGCTTTCAAAGAAATCAAGATTTCACGAGCATGTGCACCATGTTGGGTCAAGCCACCTGCAGCAGCACGTGTCATATTACGAGCTACGATAAGATCAGCATCGGCACCACAGACACCACGAGGGCTCTTAGGTGTGATTTTACATGGACCCATGAAGCAGATACGGCAACATACACCGGCAATACCGAATGTACATTGTGGTTGTTGTTTATCAAAACGGTCAAATACTGTATCGCAACCGATTTGCTCCATGCGAAGAATCATTTCGCGTACCGCAGGATCTGGTGTTTGTTCAATAACATCTTGTTTTGTAGGCCATGTTTTACGATACTCAGCAACGGCTTTCATATAGTCATTTACGCCATGTTCATGAGGTACCCCTGGTTCATGAGTGTGTGGCACCCATTTATCCGTCGGAAGAGCCTTTGCATGACTATGGTCGTGCCCATGGTCATGATTGTGGTCATGTTGATGATCGTGGTCGTGACCATGATGATCATGACCGCCACAGTGGCAATGATGTTCATGATTATGATTGTGACCATGATCATGTTGTTCACCATGATTATGGTCATGGGTATTTTTGTTTTCCACATCTTTACTCATTTGAAACCTCCTAGGGGCCTACATAGGCCAACCAATAATAACAAAAACATATTCTACTTTTAATTATATTTAAACCCACTACAATTATGGGTTTTAAATCCTATCTCCTAAATATGTTTTAAACTACTATAAGTATATTTTCTGAAAGGACATTTGTCAATTAAAATTTGAGAAATTTTTGACGCATCTATATCTAAGAATATGATAATCACAATATTTATTAAATTCGATTCTTTCAGTTTCTTTTCATAAATAAAAAGAGATTAATCCCTAAATTCTACAGGAATTAATCTCTATAATTTATTGATGATTTACATATTAATTTATGTATTAATTATTAATTCACTAATATGCTCTAACCCCTCAGGATATGCCATCTAAATATCTTTATATCTATACATTACAAAAATTGCTGCATAATATGTGCTACTTCAGATAAATGGAAACGTTTTGCCCTATCAGACCTCGCCACAAGAACTAATTGACGGAAACAAAGTTTCGATGCAAGAGGATAAAATTTAACCTTATCGTCATCTCCCTTGCTATTAAGAGTATTCGGTAAGAATGTAATACCATAATCATCTTCTACCAAGGACCGGCAGGAATCTAAAGTTTCAGCGCCAATTACGGCTTTTGGCACAAAGGATTCCGCTTGACATAGACGGTTTACCAACGTCCGCAATTTGAGTCCCTCTCTTAGCAAAATAAACGGAAATGCTCCAAAAGGTGCGATTTCTCGAATTCCATTATTAGTCATGAGAGAATCTGCAATATCTATGGCCTTCTTGTTTTCCACACTAATGGCCAATAAAATCTGCTCATCTAAAACGGGATAACTTTCAAGGTCCTGAGAATAAATCGGCGTTGGAAATAATCCTACATCTACTAAGCCATCACAAATTTGCTGTTCCAAAAAGTGAGATTCTCCCTCTACAACATGGAACTCCCAAGAAGGTTCAATCTGTTGAAAGCTTTTCAATGTTTTCCCAAGCATATGATGTCCATAGAATTGAGACAAGCCGATACGCACATGATAGGCTACATCTGTGCCTTGATTAATGATAGATTGCGTTAAAGCCTCCACCTTTAAAACTAACGGCATGCCCTCTTTTGCAACTTGTAACGCCGCAGCAGTTGGCACGACTTTTGTGCGATCACGAACAAACAACGTAACTCCTAGCTCTGCTTCAATACGACGAATCCCCTGACTCAACGCCGGCTGAGAAATATATAATTTTTTAGATGCCTTTGAAAATGATGCCATCTCAACGATGGTACTAATATATTTAATGTCTTTTATGTCCATATACAAGTCCTTATAACTATGTCCGTATACAAGTCTTATAATAAAACATTATTTCTATTATAGCTACTCATTACTAAAATATATGTTACATATACATGGGGAAAAATAAAAATACCAAGAAATTTAGTGTCTTACAAAGCTAAATTTCTTGGTATGTCTTATAAGGTAAACGAACTACATATAGGAGCGATAGAACCGCATTCTATTACAGCCCTTTTTAATTTTTAGATCACATTAAGGACTTAAGTACATCCAATACTTCTTGAGGTAATTCGTTTTTATGACCTTTAAGTTTTTCCACATAGTCATAACGGAATTCGAAAGCTTGGTGTAATTGGTGATGGTATTCACGCACTTCGAATGGAGGTTCAAAACCTGGTACCTCTACATAGGAAAGATTTTCGTATTCACAGAATGGTTTGAATTCCAATGTACCTTCCACCAAACGTTCCAACAAATCAAGAGTAACTTCTTTAGGAATTTTATTTTCCAAGAAGAAGCCTGTGTTCATGATGTAGCATTCAACACCACATTCGCAGAACAGTTTTTTATAGCTTTCATAATCACGAACCAATGGATATGTACGGAATGGATTTGCGTAAGGTTCGATAACGAGTGCATTTGGATCGACATGAGCATCGAGTTTTTCTGCCGTAGAGCGGCGAGTTGCAAGTGTTGCCCCCATGGTAGAAGCCAATACAGGATCATTAATTTTGAGGATTGGTGGCAATGTTTTATCTTTCATTAGCCATACAATAGCATTTACAGGCTCACCAACGTAGTTCACGCGATTATCTGTCCAAAATTGAGATTTAATAGCACGACCATTGTTATTACGAACGTCTTCAGCTAATACGACCTTACGGCCCTCTTCATCCATCGTTACACCTACGTTTTGTAGAGTCAACAAAAATTCGTTTGCAGGATGTTCCACAGGGTAATCTTGCATTTTGTCAAAGTAAGTAGGTTCAAGGGCAATAGAACTCAAATCTTCAGTATTGATGATATACGCATCATCATGCAAGATAGAGATATCATAGCGACCATCGTGTTTTTCATGAGTCAATGTAGATTTACCGGAGCCGGACAAGCCGAATACACCGATAGTATAGGATTTGCCATTATCAAGGTTGTAACGTTTCATACCGCCATGGCAAGCAACATAGCCGAGGCGATTTGCCAAGGACCATGCCAATGTAAGGGTACCTTTTTTGTGCTCGCCGAAATAGCGCATGCCAAGAATCATAGCACAGTTATGAGCAGGATCAAAAATAGCAAGACCACCTGGATGACCTGGTACAACATAATCTGGATCAGAGTAGATGTAGATATCACCTTCAGGGATTTCTAAACTATCATTATAGAATTCTTTTACCGCTGCATCAAAGAACTTAAAGTTCATGATCCAAGAATACAAAATAGATGCGTGATCTTTTGGAATCATCAAATGAGCACGAGCAGTGAATTTTTTATCTAAACCAACAATAGTTTGAGCAGCAATCCACTCTTTATTGCGACTATCGTATACAGCATCACGTGCAATATTAGCGAGTTCAACTTCATCTATGCCTTCATCACCAATAATGCGACGAGCTTTTGCATAGCGGCCTGTAGTTTTGCCATCGTTAGTAACAAGTACCTTCGCATCTGCAGGCAAACCTTGTTCACATGGTTTATGTACAGGCATATCGAGGACGATAACACCAGGCTCTTCAGTGGCAAATTGATACGCTTGTGCTACAGATGTAATAGGAGTCACATTGTTCCCATAAAATGCAGTTTCAATAGTACTGCGCATCATAGAAAATAATGGGTTTGTTTTGATTTCACTTTGCTTCCAAACGCGTCTTGTAGACATAGTATCTAGATCCTCACCTTTAAATATATTAGTAATTTCTCTTATAAAAGTAATGTTGTACATGAAAACACTGCTAAGGCAAATACTTTCATTATTTTCTATTTTACCCTTTTCAATCAAATTTGTATACATAAAACAGATGATTTATAGGAAATTAATGTATGTTTATTTTGAATTAGTGCAACACATTTGTAATGTAATAAATTAATACCTAGCGGCATGAAACTATTAGTATTCAATAGAACAGCTTAAAAACTAGACAGAGTTACAAAGTAACTAGTTATATTTACAAAGTAACTAGTTATATTTACAAAGCAACTAGTCAAATAGCAAAACGAAAAAGAGGCAAGGTCCTAAGCACTTGCCTCTTTCACGTTTAAAAAATACAATTATTTCTTATCTTTATTAATAAATGCATCGATTTTACTAATTAGATCATCTACCTCAAAATCACCGCGTTCTGCCATCATCTTAATTGTTGCTACCTTAGCCATTACTTTTACCATAGGTGTTTTTAATTTCTCGAATTTAGGATTTAAAGAAATCAAATGATCTACAATATCTGGACTGTGTTTAATTAGATTAGACAATGTTGTTTTTGCATCAATATGGAACCGACCATCTGCATCAGTTGTTAATGGTTCTTCTTCTACCTCTTCTGCTGCCTCTTGAGCCAAGGATTTTTCTTTACCACCATCGCCTACAAAATCAGTTTTATCCCAAGTCAACAAGGTACGAGAACCCTCAAGTTCACGGATATGAGTACAGTCTTGCATCATTTCCAATACGCCGCGGAATTTACCATTTTCATCGCGCACCGCTGTGTAGATAACATAGATGAACAAGCCTGGCTTATTAATCCAGAATTCCGCTTGGCTTTGTTCGCCAGAACGGAACTTCTCTACGATTTCCTCTACTATATGAACAGATTTTGCGGGGTGACAATTCTTCACCTCACGGCCGATAACGTTCGCACTGCGAGGGAAAATACGATGTGCCGTATCGCTGTAGAACTTAACTAGTTCATTTTCATCTACATAGGATAAATCTACCGGTAAATGACGGAACAACAAATTAATTTGCTCTAATGTCAATTTACCCGTTGCCACATCGAGGACTGCATCCTTACCAGCGGGCGCCCCACCAACAGGGCCTACATATTTAGATAGCAAGCCGGCTAAATCATTTAAGAATTCGTTAGATACAGCACCACCTTGAGCTGAATTATTACCATTCAATTGCGCCGCAGAATCATTAATACCTGGCACTACATATAAACCTGGCGCATTGATGATAGCATAACCAATTTCATGGTCATTTTTACTCATCCGAACAAACTCTTCGTCACTCAACAATTTATAAGACGTTGGCAATAAGACTTCTAGTTCTTTAGAATTCAAATCCCGTAATTTCGCCAAAGTTTCTGGCACAGACGCTAGGAATTCTTCATACTTATCTTCCCGAAGCAATGCATAGGATGCAGAGATAGCATCGCGTACAGCATCATCAAAGGTCCACATAATGCGCGTTGGGCGGTCAAAGCCGTGGTCCTCAAGCATCGGATAGAGTTGATTTTGCTTACGAGACAGATGTGTTCTCCACTCTGCTAAGGAATCAAAAACGCCAAGCCACGGATTTTTGATAAACTTCTCTTGTTTTAACAATTCGTCTGCTTCAAGGGCTACCTTTTCAACAGCATTGATTTCTTCCAAGTACGCCCACAACGGATGGTTCTCAGGATACTCATTTTCAGCACGCACCAAAACGCCATCAAATAGATCTAAGAGATCATCCATTTTCTCTAGGATTTCTTCGTCCTTGTAAACACCTTTCAAACTTTGCTCTGCGTAGGCAAACTCATCAGGTGTACAAGTGCCTAATTTCTCTTTTAAAATGCGATTGCCCTCTTCTAAGGACAATTTACCATCTAAATAATCTTCTTTAATGGACACAATAATTCTGTAACGTTCATTGTTAATATCTAGCTTTTGTTTTAATGGATTCATATGCTTATACCTCCACGGGCTAATCTATAATTATATTTTTATTATACCATTTTGAAAGTAATTTTCAGTTGCTACAGATACAATTTTGATTTATTTTTAAAATTTACGAATCCAATGCTATAAAAATGAATAACCTTACTTTATTTTTTAGAATATTTTGGCATACAAAAACTGCACCTCAAAAATTGTATCCAATTTTGGGAGTGCAGTTCTGTATGAGTGCCTTTGATTAGTTTTTAAAATCAATATATTCAGTTTTAGAAGATGCTACAGGTTTACCATTAGAATCTGTGGCAGGACTAAATCTCCATTTAGAAATAGTATCAACAATGGCTGCATCAAGAGCACTAGAGCCACTAGATGAGACAACTTCAACGTCCCCTACAGAACCATCTTCCTTGATGGTAAAACGTATATCCGCACCATGAGCTGCTTCACCATAGGCGGCAAGCAGAGCTCGGTCAATAGGTGGTGTAGCTATAGCTACTGGTGGATCATATGGAGCTGCCAACACAGAAGCTACCATACTCATTACAAACAATGAGCTTAAGATAATACAACGCAACACTTTATTCATCGTTTTCTCCTTATTTAGCTTTCACAGCTTGCTTAGGCAGAGTAATTGTCATCCCAATAATGGATTCGTGTGCCTTTTGATCTGTGCCAATAGCAGGGGTAAACTTCCACTGCAAAATTGCTTTTTTTACTGCTTCATCAACAGGAGCATATCCAGAAGAGCGCTCTACGAAAACATTTTTAACATTACCTTTTTTATCAATCAAGAAGCGTACGCGCATATCAGGCGCTACCATAGCGGTTTGAGGGATCTCAGGCAACTCAGGTTTTACAATAGTAACCTCTCTTGGAGATTCTAAAAACTTTGCCGCATCAGCTGTATAATCACCTAATATGCCGAAAGATGCAACAAGTACAGCTGCAGCAGCGTATCGGAATAATTTATTCATAAGAAGCCTCCTTATTAACCTTTTGTCTATGCATAATATCATACTAAATAAAGATGAATATTAAAAGAATAAATTCTTATTGATAAAATTTCTCATTTATGATATACTGAATTCAAGATAACTGTTCGGACTCACATATCTAGTTGATATAACAAAAAACTACACAAAGGAGGTTCATCATGAGACGTAGAAAGCGTATTCAAATGAAGGTCATGATGGTACTTGGTATCGTTGCCCTCGTTGGGCCTAACCATATACAAGCACTTATTCCCTAAATTATTTTGACCTTAGCAGAAGACCGTATAACTGCCACTAGCCGCTACGTTAGTAGCGGCTATTTTTCCGTTCGAATCAGGGTCGTATACTACCTTTTCAAAGCATTTTATCTGTTAATTATTTATATTAGTTTTTCTACATATCATTACAATATCATTACATCATTTTTGTATTAACAAGATAACTAAAGATTTTAAACTCAGTACCTACAAAAGGAGGCTTATTATGAAATTTAATCGAATTTTATTAGTCGTCGTATCATTAGCACTTATAGTATTTGCCCTTGCAGGCTGCGGAAAAGACACCGCCCAAGATAGTCAGAAAAAACTTAATATCGTAGCCACTACAACGATGTTAACGGATTTAGTAAAAGAAATCGGCGGTGATCATGTAACCGTACAAGGTCTCATGGGACCTGGTGTAGACCCTCACTTATATCAAGCTAGTGCAGGCGATGTAACAGCTATGTCTAAGGCGGATGTTGTAGTATATAACGGCATTCACTTGGAAGGTAAAATGGGCTCCATTTTCGATAATCTAACAAAGCAAAATAAAGCGACCATCCGCGTATCTGATGCCATTGATCCAGCTACATTGCTCGACTTTGACGAAGAAGATGGTGTAAAAACAAAAGACCCTCATATTTGGTTTGACGTGGCTAACTGGAAACTGGCAGCAAAAGCAGTATACGAAGGTCTTGCTAAAGCCGATCCAGCTCATAAAGAAGATTACAAAAAACGCTATGACGCATATCTTACTAAATTAGATGAAACTGATGCGTACGTTAAAACTCAAGCAGAATCTATTCCGAAAGAATCTCGCGTACTTGTAACAGCTCATGATGCATTCCAATACTTCGCTCGCGCATACGGCTTTGAAGTAAAAGGTTTGCAAGGTGTAAGCACTGCTACAGAAGCAGGCACACAAGATGTGAATGAACTGGTTCAATATATCGTAGACCACAAAATTAAAGCGATTTTCGTAGAGTCTTCTGTACCACATAAAACAATTGAAGCCGTTCAAGAAGCAGCTAAGGCTAAAGGCTGGAACGTTTCCATTGGCGGCGAATTATATTCTGACTCCCTCGGCTCTGAAGGAACTGAAGGTGGCACATACATCGGTATGGTGAAAGCTAATATCGATACGATTACTAAGGCACTTAAATAATCATTTATTAGAGTTTCTTAATTAAATACAACAAAGTAAATTTACTTATACTAACTTAGATTGACTTAAATTTACTTTGTTATTGTAAGTACATGTGCTACTAGCAATTCACAGCTAGTAGCACTCATTAATACAAGGAGGTTTCCATGGAATGGGCCGTTGAAGTTGAAGATATGACCGTAGCATATACGACAAAACCCGTATTATGGGACGTAGATATGAAGGTACCCATCGGTTCCTTAGCGGCCATTGTCGGCCCTAATGGTGCCGGTAAGTCCACATTATTAAAGGCCATGCTTGGCCTACTAACAGTTATCTCAGGAAGTGTAAAATTTTATATCGATCACCACTTAGCGATGGACAAAAACGATTACAAGAAAATCGCCTACGTCCCTCAAAGTGGTAGCGTAGACTGGGACTTTCCCACTACCGTACTAGATGTAGTCCTCATGGGCCGTTATGGTCATCTAGGTTGGTTTAAGCGTCCTAGCAAAAAGGATAAGGAACTCGCCCTCTCCATGATAGAAAAAATGGGCATGAGCGACTATGTGGATCGACAAATTCGCCAGCTTTCAGGGGGACAACAACAACGCGTCTTTCTCGCAAGAGCCCTCGTCCAAGAGGCAGATATTTACCTCATGGACGAACCCTTCAAAGGCGTCGATAAAACCACAGAGCATGCTATTATTTCGCTTTTACAAGAAATGAAAGCTCGCGGCAAAACGGTTATCGTCGTCCACCACGATTTAAATACGGTGCCCCAATATTTCGATTGGGTAACGATGGTGAACAAACAAACTGTCGCCTATGGCCCCGTAGCAGATACGTTTACGGACGAAGCTATTGAGCGCACCTACGGCAAGGGGAGGATTGTATGACCATACTCCAATCCTATACGACGCAAATGGTACTGCTCGGCACGGCGTTATTAGGCCTCGCTAGTGGTATCGCTGGCACCTTTGCGGTACTCCGCAAGGAAAGCCTCATCGGTGACGGCCTATCACATGCGGCACTGCCCGGTGTGGTCATTGCCTTCTTGCTGACAGGCATCAAGGACATCGAGGTTCTCATCGCCGGTGCTGCACTTTCATCAATTACTGCGGCTTGGCTCATTACCATTACCGTAGAAAACAGCAAAATAAAATTTGATGGCGCTTTAGCCACCATACTCTCCGCCTTCTTTGGGCTCGGTATGGTATTGCTCACCTATGTACAAAGCTTAAACAATGCTGGTCAGGCGGGGCTTTCAAAATTCATATTTGGACAGGCCGCCACCATATTAGCCCGCGACGTGTACATTACATCGGTGGCAGCGCTCATCATAATCGTTTTAACAGCCTTATTTTGGAAAGAGCTAAAGCTCATTTCCTTTGACGTAGAATATGCTAAAACATTGCAAATTCCCGTCACATTTACACTCATTTTATATCGTTCACTATTGATCATGACCATTATCATCGGCATTCAATCGGTAGGCGCTATCTTGATTAGCTCCCTCCTCATTGCACCCGCCGTAGGGGCAAGACAGTGGACGAACAAACTGGGCACCATGTGTATATTAGCAGGATGTTTCGGCATGATATCCGCCATCGGCGGTACTATCTGGAGTACAGCGGTTCCAAAATTACCGACAGGTCCAGCTATCATCGTCATTTTATCGATTCTCGTATTATTGAGCCTCATCTTTGCTCCTAACAGAGGTATGCTCTGGCAGTTCCGCAAAAATAGACGGTCAAAGCACGCATTATTGTTAGAAACCACAAGAGCTCCCAAATTCAAGGCACAGCAAAGTATTTACGTAGCAGAGGACGCACAACCTCGCATAGGAGGTGCCCCATGACAGTTCATACAGAGATATTACTCATTGCCATTGCGGTGTCCATCGCATGTGCCATCCCTGGGGTCTTCCTCGTATTGCGTCGCATGTCCATGATGGCCGATGCCATTACGCACACCGTATTCCTCGGCATCGTGCTCGCTTTCTTTATGACGGAAGATTTAAACTCTCCATTTCTACTCGTCGGGGCTACCTTAGTTGGTGTAGGCACCGTATGGCTTACGGAAATGATACACAATACGGGGCTTGTCAACGAAGATGCGTCTATCGGCATCATCTTCCCGCTTCTATTCTCTATCGCCATCATTCTAGTCAGCCTATACAGCGGTAACGCTCATCTCGATGTAGATACCGCATTACTCGGCGAAATAGCCTTTGCACCCTTTGATCGATGGATTGTGAACGGCACCGATCTAGGGCCTGTATCGCTATGGATTTCTCTAGGCGTGGCGCTCATCAATTTAATATTAGTCATGCTGTTCTACAAGGAATTGCAATTATCTACCTTTGATCCGCTACTAGCGGGGCTCTTCGGCTTTATGCCAGCCCTCATCCACTATGTGCTAATGACCATGGTATCCCTCACCGTTGTGGCCTCGTTCCAAGCGGTAGGTGCCATCCTCGTCATCGGCCTCATGATAGGACCTGCGGTCATCGCTTATTTATGGACGGACTCTGTGAAAGCCATGCTTACTAGCAGTATCATCATCGGTATTATCTGTGCTGTCGTCGGTACGGAAGTAGCTTTCACCATGGACGTATCCATCGCGGGTTCCATTGCAACCACCATCGGTATCGCACTGATTATCGCTGTTATCGCAACACCGAAGACAGGATATATCGCCACATACCGCCGTCAACGTCACTTACGTCGCCATTATCGGGAAACGATGATGCTATGCCATATTTATACACATATGGATACACCTATCGCGCACGTTGAAAACGGCATCGGTACCATTCATGAGCATTTGAACTGGAGGCCTGATTATACTCATCAAGCTGCTTCACAGCTAAAGAAACAAGGTCTATTATATGTGACAAATGGACACTACGTGCTTACTGATAAGGGTATAGCACAGGTTAAAGAGATTATTTAAATACAATACCAATACTTTTCCCAACAAAAAGAAGCTGAAATCAATGCTACTCTGCAAAGATTTCAGCCTCTTTTATTTTTAACTAATAGTCTTACATCCTATTAATAACTGCATTCACGTCAATGACTATCTATAATAAATAGTGCCAATACTATAATAGATCAGCTCAATCATAAAGAATCCTATTAATTAGTAATAGCTTCTAATGGAATAACATGAGGTAAACCATTGTCATCGATATATATTTTTGTTTTAACACGGTATACATCTTCCATCATGGCTTCTGTAAAGATGTCTTTCGGTGCGCCCTGAGCGTATACTCTACCCTCTTTGAGCACGATGATTTCATCTGCGAACATAGCCGCCAGATCAAGATGATGTAATGTTACGAGTGTTGTAAAATCATTTTCTTGAGTCAGATTTTTTAGCAATGTTAACAAGTCAAATTGCTTGTGCAAATCTAAAGCACTTGTCGGTTCATCAAGAATTAAGATTTTAGGTTCTTTTACAAGGGCTTGCGCCATAAACACAAGTTGACGTTGACCACCGCTGAGCTCCATGATGCTGCGCGATGCAAAGCGCTGTAAGTTCAACCGTTCCAATACCTCTTGTGTAGCTGCAATATCCTCATCACTTACGCGGAAGGACATGGAGCCCATGCGCCCTAGCATAACGACTTCAAAAACAGATAGATTGACTTTACAGTCATTATCTTGAGACAAATAGCTCACTGTACTACTAAAATCCTTTGTAGAATATTGAGATACAGGTTTACCATTAACGGAAATCTCGCCCTTGCCTTTCAAGATACCCATAATTGTTTTTAAAAGTGTAGATTTACCAGCACCGTTAGTACCAATGAGCGCAGTCAATTTACCTGTTTTAGCAGCAAAGTCAACGCCCTTTAAGATTTGTCCGTCTTCCGTAGCGGAATAACCAAAGGTTAGATTATGAACTTCAATCATTTGAAATAGCTCCTTTTCCTAGTTAATACCAACGAGAAGAAGAAAGGTACACCGATGATTGCCGTCACAATACCGATTGGGAACATCGCCCCAGGAACGAGCATCTTACTCGCAATAGATGCGAGAGACAAAATCGCCATGCCACATACTGCAGATAACGGTAAGAAATACCGTTGATCCTCACCCACAAGCATACGAGCAATATGTGGTCCTACAATACCGATAAAACCAATAGTTCCAACGAAAGAAACAGCAACGGCTGTAATGATGGAGATGAAAGCAAACACTTTTACTCGTAAGCTTTCAACATTAACACCAAGACCAGAAGCCTTTTCATCGCCTAATTTTAATGCTGTTAAACGCCAAGATTCACGCATCATGAGCGGAAGCATGATTGCTAGCACGATAAGAACAATAGAGATATTTATCCAGTTAGCCTTCGCTAAACTCCCCATAGTCCAGAACACGATGTTTTGAAGGGCCTCAGGAGATGCCATATATTGCATCAAGGATTGAAGCGCTTGGAACAAGAACATCATGCCGATACCAGCGAGAATCATCGTTTCAGAGGAAAAATTCTTAATCTTATTGATGGAATAGATAAAGAAACTCGTCAAACTAGCAAATACAAAGGCGCCAAATGGAACCATAAAGACACCTAAAAACTCTAATGCACTAGCGCCTACAACAACCATAAGAGATGCACCGAAGCCAGCCCCTGCGGATATACCAAGTGTATACGGGCTAGATAACGGGTTATCAAGGATAGTCTGCATGCCAGCACCAGCAATGCCCAAGGAAGCACCTACGAGCAATGCCATAATGGCCGTCGGAAGACGAATCGACCAAATGATAACATATGCGTTTTTGGAAACCTCTGCTGGGTCTGTTAATGCGAGCCATACATCACTCAAGATGAGTGATGCAGGGCCCACAATAATATCGGTAACAAAACTTACCGCACAAATGATCAGACCAATGATAATAAACATGAGCTTTTTATAGCTCTGTTTCTTATAATCGTACTGATTGTTAGTTTCTGTCACTACGAAAAACTCCTTTTTAGTTCAAATGCATAAACCAAACGCCACCGTAAGAGAATGGAAGGAATTTATCATAGAATTCCTTAAGTGTGCCTTCAGGATCTACATCCTTGAATTCCTCAGGATAGAATGTTTTAGCTAAGTATTCGAATACTGCAACGTCATATACTTCACGAGGTAAACCATGGTGAGTAGAGAAAACATTTTTAGATTGAACGGCTTTCAATTCAGGCCAGCCTTGACGTTCTGTGGTGAAAGCTTTCAATAACTCTTGAGATTTTGCTTCATTTGTATCAAAACCTAAACGCATGGATGTAGGTTTCTTAGGCCAGTAAGAACCGATGATCATTATAATATCTGGGTTTCTTTCTAAAATAAATTCTGGGTTAACAGGGCCTGCTTTTTGAACTACATCTTTTGTAATAAGGTCGCCACCAACTTGCGTTGCTAATGCGCCCCATGCTACGTTTGCACTATACGCAAAACCTAAACCTTCTGGACCTTCGTTACCTGTTTCAATGTAAACAGTTGGTTTTGGTTTATTGATTTTACTAATACGGTCCATAACTCTATTTAAGCGATCAGTGTAGAACTTACTGATTTCTGCAGCACGCTCTTCTTTACCCAAAGCTTTACCGATAGCTTCGATAGATTTTTGGTGATTCTCAAGCTTTTCAGCATGGTAATCGATATAGATAGTAGGAATGCCAGCTGCATCGATTTTAGGTTTGTAATCAGCTTCATATTGATCTTTGAAATATAAAGGCATGAAGATAACATCTGGGTTTAAGGAAATTACTTTTTCCACATCAAATGTTTTATCATTTACGTTACCAATGAGAGGAATTTTTTCCAACTCTGGCACTTCAGATTTGTAGCGATCCCACATATCTGTACGCAATTTGCTCAAATAAGGGTCAATACCAACAATAGTCTTAGCCACATCTTTGCCTTGCAACGCAGCCATAGTCAAGAACGCACCACCGGAAGCACTCAATTGAACTACTACGCGTTCTGCTGGTTTTTTCAAGGTAACCTTTTGACCAGTTACGTCTGTAATCTCAATTTGTTTGCCAGATTGTGCCGCATCCTTTTTCGTATCTGCTGGACCACCACAAGCTGTCATAATCATGCTCACAATCAGTAGGAGCACGGTGGCAAGATACGCCATACATTTCTTTTTCTTAACCATAAAAGCACCTCATATCTAAAACACAATAATTTCAAATGATAACATCAGAAAATAACTTTCAAAACCTCGGTCAATCAACCCCTATCGACACAACACAAAATCCTAGTTCATATGCATAAACCAGATGCCACTATAAGAGAATGGCAAGAATTTGTCATAGAACTCTTTAAGCGTAGCTTCTGGGTCTACATCCGCAAACTCTTCAGGATAGAATGTTTTTGCTAAATATTCAAATACTGCCGCATCAAACACTTCACGTGGAAGACCATGATGCGCGGAATAAACTTGTTTATTCTCAACGGCTTTCAAATCACTCCAACCTTGACGCTCTGTGGTGAAAGCTTTCAACAACTCTTGAGACGATGCTTCGGTTGCTTCAAAACCTAAACGCATAGAGGTTGGTTTCTTAGGCCAGTAAGAACCCATGATCATGATGATATCTGGATTTTTTTCAAGTATAAACTCTGGATTAATAGGAGACGTTTTCTTAATAACATCCTTGGTGATGACATCAGCACCAGCCATAGTAGCTAACGCCCCCCAAGAGTAATTGCTACTAAAGGAATTACCAAATTCTTCCGGACCATTCATACCAACTTCAAGGTAAACTGTTGGTTTGGGCTTATTAATTTTACTAACACGGTCGAGAACTCTTGTCACACGATCTGTATAGAACTTGCTAATTTCTGCAGCTCGTTCTTCTTTACCTAAAGCCTTGCCGATGGCTTCAATGGATTTTTGATGACTTTCAAGTTTTTCAGCATGGTAGTCAATGTAAATCGTTTGTACACCTGCTGCATCTAATTTTGGTTTAGCATCGGACTCATATTGTTCTTTCAAATCAACAGGAATGAAAATAACATCTGGGTTCAAGGAAATAACTTGCTCCACGTTAAATGTTTTATCACCGATAGTACCAACTACTGGAATCTTAGCTAACTCGGGCATTTCAGCAGTAAAGTGCTTCCACATATCCGCTCTATAATCCTGTAAGGATGTATCCATGCCAGCAATAACCTTCGGTGTATCCTTGCCCATAAGTGCGGAAATCGTAAAGAATGGACCACCAGCGCCACTCCACTGTAAGACAACTCGCTCTGCTGGCTTTTTCAGTGTTACCGTACGTCCTGTTACGTCAGTAATCTCAATAGGCTTGCTATTTTGCGCCATATCTTTCTTTGTCTCACTAGGACCTCCACATGCAGCGATGAACATACTAACAATTAGGAGAAAAACCGTAGCTAAATACGCCATAAACTTCTTTTGTTTGAACATAAGTACCTCTCTTCTCTCAACTAAAACTATCACTATAAGTGCACATAAAAAGCCCGTCTCCCCACGAAGAGGAAACGGGCTGTCATCTCAGTTAGACTAACTACCACGCCTAATAAGCTAGCATATAGTATGAGCTTTCAACTATGCATAGCTAGTATAAATCCATCTATATCAATCCCCATCCCTGTCTCTCGCAGGTCAATCGGCAATTGTTAATTAGGCAGTTCTCCTGGCTCCAGTTTAACGTTACTTTGCGCCTTCCCAAAAAACTTCAGTGACTGAGAGCATTTCACCCTCTATGCAAAGTACCTCGCTGTTACAGTGGCGTGACCGCTTTGGCTTGTACCAAATTCTCTATTAAGTCAATAGACACCTAACCCAATCATATGTGATTTTCCTCATCGTAGCATGCGGGATATACAGTGTCAATAAACATATAGGGGTACAGCCATTCTTGTAAAATCTATACTTTTCAGCAAAAAAGAAGCTAAAACTCAACCACTAAGCGGAGTTTTAGTTTCTCATTAGGACAATCTGTAAAAATGTCCGTCAAATTCTATAATTTATTTTTATCGATTAATAACTTTTTCTCTACAATTCAAGGCGCATTTGATACCATTTGGCACCGCCGTGATCAGACTCAGACTCACCTTCATTTACAAAACCAAACTTGGCATAATAAGGTATCTTTTCTTTCTTACAGGTTAGAATAACACCCTTACGTTTTTCCTCTCTCGCAAGGTCGATAAACGCCCCAATTAACTTACCACCTACACCGCGATTCCTATACTCTGGCAATGTATTTAAGCCAAATATCATCTGCCATGCACCGTTAGGGTTATGCAAAGAAGCATCGGCAAACATCTCATCCGTTAAGATTTCATCATCAGATACGAAGCCATCAATAAAACCAATTGGTGTATCGCCGTCAAAGGCAATTAAAAACTGCCCTGCATAACGGTCTAATCGTTCCTTAAAAGCCTCACGAGGTGCCGCTTCAGCAGGAGGAAAACAAGTTGCTTCGATATATGTAACTACATCTAAATCTGCGGTTGTCGCTTTTCGTATTAACATATTAATATCCTTCTTTATGTACTTATGCACTTATGTATTTGTATAGAGCACATTTTAAAATGAGTCAGCTAAAATAAATCATTTTTAGTATAAATGGTTTACGCCATAAAGGCTACACGTAGAGATGTTACGTGTAGCCTTTTTCTGCTGAATCTTATATTTACTAAATTTACTTTTTCGTATATTTAGGTACATTGCGATACTGCATCGGCAATGAATCGTCTTTAATCTTAAAACCATGCTTCTCGTAAAAAGTCGCATTCTTGCTTTCACCAATCATAACATTGATGTACAAATACGATTTGTAAGCGTCTTTCACCATTTCTAGCAAGTGCCCTGCAATACCTCGGCCCCGATAATCAGGATGAACTAGCACATAATTGATGAAGCACACAAGTTCGCTATCATCCATGACACGAATAAGACCTATTAAACGATCTCCATCCCAAGCAGAAATCACGCGCGATGAATTCATTAGTGCCTTGTGCAATCTATCAGGATACTTGCCCACCACCCAACGAACAGATAAAAACAGTTCTGCTACCTGCTGAGGGGTAAAGTTTCTTTCTTCGGTATAGGTAATCGCCCTATCGCCCTTAACGATATTAATCATGCTACTGCCTTTTCTAATCCATTTATCAACTATATCTTAGGTGTGTGACACAACTTCCTTAGGATTCCACCAAATTATAGCAGACCGAGAGGAAATCAAACATTTATTGTCCTTAGATTTTGCTATGATTTCTTTTTTGATTTGTTCCTCTGCTGCTGGCGTTAAGTCTCCATAGTACTGTTCGTATATGATCTTTCGGCACTCGATTTCATCTTCTACAGTACGTTCACATCTATAATCAATGATGCTTACATTAGGTGAGCGCCCTTGTGAAAGTAACATATTATACAGAATTTGAAACTCTTGTACATCAGATTTGCTAGCTTCCCGAGGATTCTTCCAATCGGGAATGCCAGCTACGATTGCACAATAGCCTTTAGAATATTGTTCCATTTGTAAAAGCCGAGGCCACACATCAGGGAACATCCAAAGCACAAGAGATATGCTTACCAGATCAAATTGAAAGTCTGGAGAGCCATCTTGGGGTAAGTCCTGAACCAATTCTTCAATGATGTTAATATTCTCAACGTTTAATTCTTTGGCATTTTCTTTAAGGACTGCCACCATGCCCTTTGACGGCTCAATAGCAGTAACAGATTTAATATGTTGAGCAAAAGGAATTGTAAAAGAACCAGGACCAGCACCTATGTCTAACATACTAGAATCAGGTGTTAAGACACTACTTAAAGCAGCATACACCTTCCGTCCAAAGTCGTAGTCATTGCTTTTACGCATAAGAGAAAAATCATTGGCCCGCTTGTCCCAATACTCTAATAATGGATTCGCCCGAATCCCTTTCTCACGATCATAATAACTTTGTTTCCACATTTCATTCCAGAACGAAAAATCGATAACTTGCAGTACCATACGAAACCTCCTGACTTAGTCTAAATTCCTCATTTCTCGGATAAACTCTTCTGCCTCTTGCAGATTCTTAGGGAACTCAAAATAAATACATTGCTCATGTCCACAATAAGGATTACGGAAATCATAGCCGCTCAACAACAAATACTCTATAATCTTCCACTCTTTGTCATTAGATTTTTTAGGGGCTTTGAACTTCTCATTCACAAAGTACATTTTACCTTTACAGGTAGGGCAGGTTTTATTTCTGTTAAACAACTCGTAGTTTGTGCCCTCCGACAAGGAGATTCGGCAGTTTACACATACATTTTTATAGCCCATAGTTATTTACTCCATACGGTTTATGTTGAAAGATTTCTTTTACAATCCCTTCACCAACAATATTTCCGCCTTCCATGATAAAAAACTCTGCACCTACCTGTATAGCAGAATAATCTACAGTTTCATATACTGGTAAAGCATTAGCTTGAATTGGCTTATCAAAGATGACATCTTCACCATCAATAAAGTTAATACCAAGATATTCCTCAGTACCTTTTATAACAAAATGAGGATAGTACATTCCATTATTTAAATTCGGTGGAGTTCTCCTCTTCTTGCTGAAGAAAGTAACTGTACAACCAATAGTAAAATCTAAATTACTCATTTCGGACCTCATTCAACTACATATACCATATCACCTTTAAAGTATATGTTCATTATACAGTGTACGGGATTCCCTTCGGTCCATAACCACCCCTGGAATACAGCGTGTCCCCAATTATAGTTCTCCGTAATGACCTCGAATTCACTTTCACTATACTCCTGTTGATACTGAGATAACTCAATTCTTTTACCTGTGAAAGTATCTAGTATTGTATTATTAAATACGAGAATTTCAAAAAAATCTATATCGCACGTTTCAAATACGACCTGAGCCTTATGAGTTTGTTCAACACCGTTCTCATAGGAAAAAATGTACTCAAATGTAAGGATCAAATTATCATCTGCGTATTCTATTTTCTGTACCCTTGCATCATGGAGAGAATATTTGGAATGGTTGCCAAAAGATTTAGTCGTTTTCATAATTCCTCGATTTTACAAACTAACATCAGATAGATAAAATCTTTTTAGCTTAAAATTGGTAGACATCTCTATGATTTCACATTTAGTTAAGAGAAAAGAATCACCCTTCTTATAAATACCAATTTCCACTAGAAAAATTGAGATATCTTTTGTAGTCTTGTACTTTAATTCCTCTAATATACATTGATATTTAATCTTGCTTCTTTACCATTCTAAATTAAAATGGTAAAAAGCAATAAGGATATTTTTATTTATAGCCGTCATGCCAAGCGTATATTATTGCTCAGTATTCTAATACTTAATTCTTTAGATAACCATTTATAAAAATCATATTACTCATAATTTCAGAGCACTCTAATATCAACTCATTCTGATCTTTTAACTTCAGTTTATATCACGTACCTATCAAAACAATACATTTTAATGAAAATACAACACTAACGTAAGGTTTAAATCCCAACAAAAACTTCCACAATTTTTCTAATCTTTTCTAATACCGATTCTTTTTTCTTTTCCCTTGCTCCTAATCTACGTGAAGTCGGCGGAATAATACGGTCTAGCTCATCCCCTGCATATTCGACATATCCTTTGCTTATAGCCTTTTCTATAAATCGTTTTGAGTCTTCTTTCAAGCTTTCTTCTTCAACTAAAGATATTATATTATTTTCCTTCTCTTTCTTTGCAAAACTATAGAATGACTCAAGAATATCATCAGTATTTTTCAGCTCAGACAGTCTTGTACTGTTGATAAAGGCCATAATCAATTCTTCTTTTGCCCTTGTACCAAGGCTTGATCTTATTACCCTTCGAACTTCTACTTTTAAGCTTTCCACATCATCATTTTCTTTTGATTTTTCCAGTATCAAGGCCAAAATATAATCCAAATTTATTTCATCTGTTTTAAGCAAATCAATTTGAAACTCAATATCAGAAAAATCAATTTGATCACCTTCAATATTTTCATAGCACCTTGAATTTACAACACTTTCCCTTATATCAACATAGACACTTTTCATATCCTGCATCTGCCTGTCTGAAATAATTTTTTCAAACTCTTCAAACTCATCAAAGTTTTTCAGGATATTCTCGGCTTTCAATAACTCACCAAAAAGCTCTGAAAATTCTTTTTTATCCACTTCTAATATAATTTCGGTTGGCTCTGGGAATTTAGATATTATTTCATTACATATATCGGTGTATCCCTTAACAACCTTGCCTGTCTCTTCATCTTTGAAGCCATGAATATATTCTTCATAACTCTTTTCCAAAATGATGTTTACACTGTTTTCGTCGCCAAATGTCTTGATTGCATCTCTTGTAGCTTTTTCCAAATCCCTAAAGCAAACAATATTACCAAATGTCTTTACTTTATTCAGAATTCGGTTTGTTCTTGAAAACGCTTGAATAAGGCCATGATATCTAAGATTTTTATCAACAAATAAAGTATTTAATGTAGGTGCATCAAAGCCTGTTAAAAACATTCCTACTACAATAAGCAAATCAACTTGTTTATCTTTCACTTTAAGTGACAAATCCTTGTAATAATTTTGAAATTCATTACCATTGGTAGAAAAATTAGTTTTAAAGTAACTATTATAGTCAGTGATTACCTTATCTAAAAATTCTTTTGCCGTTGATTCCATAGCAGAAACATCAAAGTTCTCTTCTGATATTTCTCCGATTGCTCTTTGCTCCTCATTGGCTGTAAAACTGTATATTGTGGCTATTTTCAGTCTTTTTTCTTCAGGTAAATTGCTTTGTTGTCTTTCAAATTCTTCATAATATAATTTGGCTGCTTCAACACTTTGTACAGCAAACATTGCATTAAACCCGTTAAGTCTTCTATGCTTCAAATCATAAAACTCATTACGATGTGTTTTCGTATCAAAAACTTTAAGAATGTGCTTTGTAATCTCAGTAATTCTTTCAGGATGAAGCAGCATTTTATTTTCCAGTTTGGCTAATTTCTTTTCATCTTCCTCTTTCTCTGCAGTTTTAAATTTCGGTGTAATATTGTTATAATCCACTTTGAATTTTAAAACTTTGCCGTCACGAATAGCATCGGTAATAACGTAACTGTGAAGCTGTGCCCCAAATATACCTGATGTTGTATCTCCGCCAAGCGAATTTTCTGGAAAAATTGGAGTGCCCGTAAATCCGAACTGGTAATGTTTCTTAAATAATGTCCTTATATTTTTCTGTGCATCTCCAAATTGAGAACGATGACATTCATCAAATATAAGAACACAATTTTTTTCATAAATATCATGAGTAGGATTTCTTTTTACAAATTCATTTAATTTTTGAATCGTTGTAACTACAATACGATTATCATCTCTTTCAATGCATCTTTTCAGTTCTTTTGTATCTTTACTCCCATTTACACTATCCGGCTGAAATCTTTGATATTCTTTCAGAGTTTGGTAGTCTAAATCTTTTCTATCTACCACAAAAAATACCTTATCAATATAATCCAATGTTGTAGCAAGCCTTGCAGCTTTAAAAGAAGTGAGAGTCTTACCAGAACCTGTCGTATGCCAAATAAAGCCACCCGATTCGGGTCTCCCGGCTTTTTTCGCCTCATAACTTGATTTTATCTTCCACAAAATTCGTTCAGTTGCCGCAATTTGATATGGTCGCATAATTAGGAGTGTGTTATTAACATCAAATACGCAGTATTTTGTAAGGACTTCTAGAATGACACGCTTCTCAAAAAAGGTATTAGTAAAATCCTCTAGATCGCAAATTATCTTGTTCTTAGCATCTGCCCACTCACAGGTAAACTCATAGTTATTTTTATCTTGTGCCACTGTATTTGCAAAATATCTAGTATAAGTTCCATTAGAGATAACAAATATCTGAACATACTTATATAATGAGTTTTCACTGTTAAAACTTTCTTTACTATATCTATGAATTTGGTTAAAGGCTTCATGTAAATTCACGCCTCTTTTTTTTAGTTCTACATGGACAAGCGGTAACCCATTTACTAAAATTGTTACATCATAGCGATTTCGATTTTTTCCTTCTCCAACAATCTGATTAGCGACTTGTAGGAAATTATTGTGGATATTTTTCTTATCAATAATCTTAATATTTTTCAAATGTCCATCATCAAATATAAAATCATGAATGTAATTTTCCTGTACTTTTCGTGTTTTTTCAATTATCCCCTCATTTGGAGCATCTAAATATTCCTGTAAAAATCTCTCCCATTCTTCATTTGTAAATGAAACTCCGTTTAACTTTTCAATCTGGAGCTTTAAATTTACATATAATTCATCATTTGACTTTACTATAAGCCTCTCATACCCCTGAGAAACTAAGTTTTCAATCATTCGTCTTTCAAGTTCAACTTCACTTTGGTATGCACTTTCTCTAACTTGAGGAACTTTTTCAAAATTAGCTAAAATAATTCCATCTGTCATTTCGGCAATTGTAGATGTGTTATATTTTACGTTTTCTTCTGACATCTAAATTACTCCTTCCATTTATATTCTCTCTTAAAAATTTCAAAGAGCAACTTTAATAGATTTTTCTCGTTAGGTTTTAATTCTTTTGCCTCCAAGTCTGAAACTTTATTATGTGATGCCGAGTTAATAAATCGAATATATCCTTTTCTATCCTCATCAGACATACCATCTACTAAAAGTAGATCTCCCCAATTATTATAGCCAAGAAAAGATGCCGTTTTTTCCAACAAATTTCTAAATAACATGAAATGATATCTCTCAACAACATTATCATCTATTGCCTTCTGAATTATTCTTTTAATAAATAAATGATATCCAAATGGTGTATCATTCTGTTTATCCATTGAGTAACTATTTTCATTTCTTTGTAATAAACGATACTCTTTTTTATTATCGTTTATACGTCTCTCACTTTTAAATTCATTGAATAAAACATTATAGAATAACGCATGGTGAGTTGTAATTATGAATCTTAAATCAGCAGACTTTGAATTAGCTATTAGTTCCCTCAAAGAAATAGCCAACTGAATAAGGTGATTATCATCTAAAGAGGTAACTGGATCATCTATAAAAATATATTGTATAGCATTAAATTCATCTGTACTTCTATCACTGATTTCATCAATATTTAACTCTGCTATAATTGTTTCCATTAGAACAAAAAATACAGTCCAAATAAAGATACTTTCCTCACCTTTAGATATTTTAATATTTTCAACTGCTTCCTCGTCTCCGGTAGGTAAACTAAAGGTAATTTCTCCTATACTTGTATCGATGTTAGGTTCAATCTTTGAAGAAGTGAATTCTTTGAATCTCTCTGCGATCTCTTTTTCTTTTCCTTGTCGTTCTACCAAATCAATAAAACTGGAGTTTTTATTGATTTTAAGCTTCCTCTCATTGTCATTTTCTAAATCATTATCCCAAGAAAATAAATCTTCCGTAAAAGCATTATAATAAACTATATGCTTTATATCTTCATCATCCTCCAGATCATTAACTAAACTTTTAAATTCCATTGATAATCTTGTCTTTCCAGTTGCATTGAAAGCGTACAATAAAGTAACTTTCTTATTAGAATCTTTAATTTTTTGAGCTATTTCTGCTAAAGAACTATACTCTTCCATACTTTCCTCTCACCTCTTAATTACTGCTCTTAAAGTCTAACAACTTATCTCTATAGTATTCATACTGTTTTTGCCGCAATTCTATTTCTTTTGGTAACTCTTGAGAAATATTATTTACAATAGTATTAAACTTATCCAAAATAGACACAATGTATTCTTGAACCGTGATAGGTGGAATTATAAACTCATATTCCATAATTTTCTTTTTATCTCCCCTTGGCATTTTTGCACCTTTAGAAAATTTAATATTATATTCAAAAAAATCTTCATTAGACAATATCTGATATAAAAATTGGGGCGTAATTTCATTTTCAAAATCCTTTTTTATACAAATTGTCAATACATCACCATTTGTTCCACCATCAATATCTGCAATCCAAATTTTTCTTAAATACGGTCTTATATTTCCTATCAGAATATTTCCTTTTTTAAAAGCAGTTAAATTTCCCGACTTGGGAAGATAACTAGAGTCTACTTTACCTGATTTATTTTTTAATAAATTTTCAACTCCTACATAGTTCTTTTCATTCAAAACTTCCGCAGACACTTTCTGAATAGAATATTTTGCAACCTGCTTTAATGATTTTTTATGAACTTTACTAAAGGTTTGTACACAAGCAATATCAGCCGCTTCTTTCAATATGACAAAATAGTTGCTAGATATTACCTGTCTGTCTGTCTGTCTGTCTGTCTGTCTGTCTGTCTGTCTTGAAATTGTTGCGCCTACAATATCAAATGTCAAGAGTTTTTCACGATAATATTTATATTGCTTTTGTCTTTGCTCAATTTCCTGTGGTAACAAATCTTTTGTATCAGAAAGCAAGAATTTAAAATTATCAAGAATTTTAATCACTTTATTTTGTATTTCCAGTGGTGGTAAATCTATTTTTACTTTATTTAGAATGGATTGTGTAAGACTTGGTCTTGTAGAGTCTATACTTAATTTACTAATATCATAATTTTCTATAAAGTAATAAAAATACTTAGGTATAATTTTTTTATCGTTTATTTCTGTATAAAAAATAGTATCTACATTCCAAAATGGTTCATCTACGTAAAATACATTTTCTATTGAGCCTTTTCTTGGTATCAAAACAGAAGGTTTATCATATGCATATTGATCCACATAAACTCCCATTTTGCCACCACTACCGTATACAGGAATATTTCCTTCTCCTAAAGATTTCCAATCTTTCCCATGCCTAATTTTTGCGATATCCTCAATAAAAACAGATTTAAATACATATTCCTTTTGGGGTAAACACCAAAATTCTTTCGAAAGTTTATTAAGATGCTCCTCACTTAAAAGTATATTTCTATAGTACTCATACTGTTTAGTTCTAGCCTGTAATTCAGCCTGTAATTCAGTCTGTAATTCAGTAACACATTTTGTATATTTATCAAGTATTTTTACAATTTTTTCTTGCTTATCTATAGATGGAATTGGAATTACCAAATTCTCAAGTTTATTCTTTCTTATTCCTGCTAATGTACTACCTTTAAGTGATTTCCTTACCTCATTCTGTATAAAATCAGACCTTAAATAATAAACTAAATATTTAGGCACTATATTTTTCTCATTTGGCTTTAATACAAATGTAGACTCATTTACATCAAAATTATTTGGTTCAACTTCTACAAGTGCTATTTTTCCTACTGTCCCAACAGCAGAAAACAAAATATCGTTTATTTGAAGCTTGCTTCTTTTATTTATAAGTTTTCTTGCTTTTTCCGTTATTCTAGCAGTTTTCCCATCAATAAATTCTATAACTTCATTGCTAGAATAATCTTTAGTAGTAATGTACCACGATGTTAATTCTCCGTTGCTTGAATCGTTTAGTTTAAAATTTTTTCTTGGATTTAAACCAGTTGTAATAGATATACAAACATCTTTTTCACCAAGCCGCTTCCATTCAACCTTTTCAGATTTCAATAGTTTATCTATCTTACTCATCTTCAAATTCCTTTACTATCTCATTTAGGGAAACTCTAAGATCATCTATTTTTTTTACAGTATCTTCAATTTTTTGATTCAAAACTTTAATGTCAATTATTTCTCTTGTATCTTCTTTTTCCACATAGGTTGAGACAGAAAGATTATAATCATGATTTTGAATATCCACCTTATCCACATATCTAGAAAAATATTCTTTATCTGTTCTATTTTTGAACTCTTCAATGATTACTTTAATATTTTTTTCTTCTAAAATATTATTATTGGCTTCCTTTTTAAATTCTTTACTCGCATCAATAAACAATATTTTATTTTCTGTCTTGTTCTTAGCCATAACTAAAATACAAGTAGCTATTGTTGTTCCAAAGAAAAGGTTTTCTGGGAGTTGGATAATACAATCAACAAAATTATTATCAACAAGATATTGTCTAATAGTTTTCTCAGCACCTTTTCTATAAAAAATTCCTGGAAAACAAACAATAGCCGCCCTACCTTTACTCGAAAGATACGATAATGAATGCATGATAAAGGCATAGTCAGCATACGACTTTGGCGCTAGTTTCCCTGCTGGTGCAAATCTTTCATCATTTATTAAAGTTGGATCAGCATCTCCCACCCATTTAATTGAATAAGGAGGATTTGAAACAATGGCATCAAACGGTTTTTCTGCTTTATGTAAAGGATTGATTAGAGTATCGCCCCTTTTAATTGAAAAATTATTATAATTGACATTGTGAAGAAACATGTTCATACGAGCCAAATTAAAGTTGGTCATATTGATTTCCTGACCAAAAAAACCTTCCTCAATAATATGTTCATCGAATTGCTTCTTCATCTGAAGTAATAAACTTCCGCTACCGCATGTAGGGTCATATACCTTATTAACATTAGCTTTTCCATCCATAACAAGCCTTGATAGAAGTTTGGAGACTGTTTGTGGGGTAAAAAACTCTCCACCGGATTTACCGGCATTACTCGCATACTTTGAAATCAAATACTCATACGCATCGCCAAAGGCATCTATCTCATTATCCTGAAAATTCCCAAAATTAATTTCAGCTATACCTGTTAGTATATCTGCCAGTCTTTTATTTTTTTCTGCTACAGTTCCACCTAAACGGTTACTAGTTGTATCCACATCTTCAAATAAACCTTTGATATCATCTTCCGATGCAAATCCTACTGCACTTCCTTCAATCGCTTTAAATATATTAGCTAAATCTGTGTTCAAATTTTCATTATTCTTAGCTGTTTTAACAACATTTTTAAATAGTTGACTTGGTAAAATAAAAAAGCCTTTATCCTCAACTGTATTTGGTCTAAAATCCTGCTCTGCTTCTTCATCAGAAATTTCAGCATAATCAAATTCTAAGTCACCAGCTTCATGCTCGGCAGAATTGAAAAATTCAGTAATATTTTCAGAAATAAATCTATAAAACAAAATCCCTAAAATATATTGTTTAAAATCCCAACCATCTACTGCACCACGAACATCATCAGCAATAGCCCAAATTTTTCTATGCAACTCTGATCTTTGTATTGTTTCATTATTACCCTTAGTTAAGTCTGACATCCCTTTCTACCTCTCCTTATTTAATAGACGCTTAAGTAAAGTTTTATCCTCTATCTTCTAGTATAAAATTTTCTATCTTTTCCTTATTCCAGTTACACTGCATAACAAGTTAATTCTTATCTACTTTGCATATAGTTTAATCATTTTGAATCACCTTTACGCCACCGCAAGGATTCTTTACTTTCCCGGTTTTATAATCGAAACCATCTCTCCAAAATCAACATCTAGTTTCGTTCCAATGCGATATAAAACATCCATACTAACAAACTCCCCTCTGCCCATTTTAGATACTGTTGCAGGAGATAATTCACAAACTTCGGTTAGTTCTTTTTTATTCATATTCTTATCTATTAAAATTTTCCACAATCCATTATAATTAGCTTTCATATTCTCACTCCTTAATTTTAAGTTTATGAAGTTATTTTATATATTATAATATCTTACATTATTACTTTTGTATATTCTTAGAAAAAAATCTATTTATCCGTTCTATGAACTCAATATACGAACAAATCAAATCTTCCATTAATAATTTTATGATACTGCTACTCCAAATTTATTTATAACCTACAAAATCAATCTGAGACTAGAATTGAAATCAAATGAATATAAGCCCTCTTTGTTGCTTTTATAATAATTCAATTGCTTTCCTTTTAAATTTATAACTATCTCTCATGAAAATACCCCCTTTACTGGTTGTACAGTAAAAGGGGGTCCATAGCAAACTGATGGGAGGCTTTATTTCGGCAAATTTATAGCCAGAATTATTTGTTCTTATTATTCCCACTCAATTGTAGCAGGTGGTTTAGATGTAATATCGTACACGATACGGTTGATGTGTTGTACTTCGTTTACAATACGACGGGAGATTGTGTCCAATACGTCGTAAGGGATGCGTGCCCAGTCAGCAGTCATAAAGTCTGTTGTTGTTACGCCACGCAATGCCAATGTGTAATCGTATGTACGGAAGTCACCCATAACGCCTACGGTACGTGTAGATGTTAATACTGCAAAGTATTGGTTGATGCTGCGATCAAGACCGGCTTTTGCAATTTCGTCACGGAAGATGTAGTCCGCATCACGCAAGATGTCGAGTTTGTCTTTCGTGATTTCGCCCATTACGCGGATAGCAAGACCAGGACCTGGGAATGGTTGACGCCATACGAGGTAATCAGCCAAACCTAATTCGGAACCAAGTTCACGTACTTCGTCTTTAAAAAGATTGCGCAATGGTTCGATAAGACCTTTGAAGTCTACAACTGCAGGCAAGCCGCCTACGTTGTGGTGAGATTTAATAACTTCCGCTTCACCAGTACCGGACTCGATAACGTCAGGGTAGATTGTACCTTGCGCTAAGAAATCAACGGAGCCGATTTTACGGCCTTCGTCTTCAAATACGCGGATGAATTCTTCACCGATAGCTTTACGTTTAGCTTCTGGATCTTCAAGACCAGCCAATTTATCTAAGAAACGTTTTTCTGCATCGACGCGGATGAAATGCATGCCGGAATCTTTGAAAGCTGCTTCTACTTCGTCGCCTTCATTTTTACGCATTAAACCATGGTCAACAAAGATACAAGTCAATTGGTCGCCCACAGCTTTAGAGATAAGAGCTGCCGCAACAGAACTATCTACACCACCAGACAATGCTAACAATACTTTGCCGTCACCAACGGTTTTACGGATGTCTTCAATAGCAGATTTCGCATAGTTTGCCATTGTCCATGTGCCTGTGAAACCACATACTTCGTACAAGAAGTTGTGAAGCATTTCTTTACCATGTTCAGTATGCAATACTTCTGCATGGTATTGCATAGCATATAGTTTACGTTCTTTATTTTGCATAGATGCTACAGGGCAATCCTTAGTATGTGCTACGATTTCAAAGCCTTCTGGAACCTTTGCTACATAGTCAACGTGGGACATCCACACAACTTGGTCTTCGTCCAAGCCTTTGAACAATGGAGATGTAGTGTCCACTTTAGTAGGTGTTTTACCGAATTCACGATTGTCCGCAGATTTAACTTCGCCACCCAATGTATGCGCCATAAATTGCATACCATAGCACATGCCAAGAATAGGAATACCAAGTTCAAAAATCTCTTTCTCAATTTTCGGAGAGTTTTCTTCATACACGCTGTTAGGACCGCCTGTAAAGATGATACCTTGCGGTTTTAATTCCTTAATTTTATCCAGCGCTTTGTTGTATGGATATACTTCGCAGTATACGTGATTTTCACGAACACGGCGCGCGATCAATTGATTATATTGACCACCAAAGTCAACAACAATTACAAATTCCTTGTTTTCCATGCCTTCCTCCATATGCATCTATTTGTGAAAGTATATTCACTATTTATTATGCCCATACGTTTCTGTACTGGGACGCGTTTTTCCGAGCCAAACGCTAATTTTTCATTACATTTTATTATACCATAGGAAGTATAACGACTCCATATATTCCGTATGTAAATTATAAATAAGAATTCAATGTTCGGATTTCTAGCTATCACTTTTTAGGGGCCTCTCGCTTATACATTTTTACAGCCCCCACGGGACAGATGGAATAGCAGTCACCACAACTGATACAGCCTTTCCCAATGATAAATCGAGTTTTCCCTTCGGTGATGCATTGAACAGGACAATCCTCAGCACAAGCACCACACTTAACGCATGTGTCATCGATATTAAACTTTAGATTTCCCATATACATCACCTCCTATGTACTGTTTATCTGTGCCAAACTTAATATTATCTACTTTTACTTCTTCTTATTTAGCTCATTATTATATGCAATAGCAGAATAGATTGCCTTTGCCACGCCTTGGTGATTATTATCTGTCGTTTCGTAATGTGCCGCTTCTTTAATGTTCGGCTTGCTATTGCCCATGGCCACGCCAGCGCCCGCAAAGCTTAGCATAGATAGGTCGTTTTCGCTATCCCCCAGTGTCATTACCTCATCAGGGCTTAAGCCCCAATGTTTTGCTAAGGCTTCTACGGCTGTACCCTTTGTAGTGTGGGGCAAGACAAATTCTAAATTACCTTCACTAGAGAGCAGCACATCATAAAAGCGTTCTCGACCTGTACCGTCGTGAGATAGCCCTTGGTATTCATCGCGCAAGTCTTGCAAGATACGTTGACGCATCGGTTCATCACCGTAGAAGATTTGAATTTTCTCAGGCCCTTCGTCTAAGGATTCCATATGGGCTAGTAGATCACATACCATTGTCCGCGTAGCCAAGATAAATGGGCGAATATTAGGTCTAAAGAAGAAATTAGATTGCTCTATTTCACATTCAGACATCTTTACCTTTGCGGCTTCATTACCTTCTGCCAATGCATAGTGATCGTACGTTGCTCCAGGCAGACGAGTGTCCCCTATACCAGAAATCTGATTTTTAGTATTAGGCAGATGATTATCCATTATGCCATGTACAGTCTTTTTATCTTCCTCAGCACACTCGCTAGCGCATACTCCTAAGCGTTCAGGTGTAATACATCTAGACGGAGGATACATGCCAAAGATTTGATCTTTCACATAGGCCTCTACATAGACGCCATAGGTTAATAGTTTGCGCAACAAATGTAGTGCTTGTTCTTTATCAAAACTTACGTGGAATAGACTGCGGTTTTCGTCCTTATCCATTACATAGGCACCATTGGTACACATGAAATAGCGCAGGCACGGCAGTTTTTCGATGACATCATTCATCTCATTCCAAGCACGGCCAGAAGCAATGGCTACACGAATGCCACTTTCACGAGCGGCACGAATCGCCTCAATAGCATCCTCAGGAATCGCCTTTGCATCATTGACCAAGGTACCATCTACATCGGATGCGATAAATCGAATGGGCTTATCCCCAGTGAGGCCTATATAATTTTTTATTTCTAATGTTTCAGTCGTGGCCATACATCCTCCTTCTATTCCTTCTATTCCTTCTATTTAGAATTATTAAATTCGGCTACAATTTCTTCTAAGATTTCTGGGTGTTCTACCAATCGCAATACTGTGCCACCAATGATGTTTGCACCGTCGGTAATGGTTTGTTCAATGGTAGGCTCTAACATAGCAGCAGCAAATTCTTTAGAATGGCACACCTTTGGCTCGCCGGCCAAGCGTAATTTAGGATGGAATGCTGCACATTGATAGCTTACATTGCCAATATCCGAACTACCTCCAAGGGCTGCTGGACCGGGCTCAAAATCGAGGCTCATATCGGCCATTACCTCTTCGATAAGCGCTGTGCCACGATTGTTTTGGTTCATATCATCATAAGGATTGCCATAAAATTCTACATCCACAGTTGTACCTGTGCAAAGGGCCGCCCCTTCAAAGATTTTTTTGATTTGCTCGGATAAACCATTCAAGTACTCACGCTCTGTGTGACGCACAGTGACCTCTAATTCACCGAAGGCAGGAATCACATTGGATGCGGTACCTCCCGCAATGATCCACGTGCCGATACGCGTTTCAGGACGCACCTGTTGGCGCATCATATCCATGGCATGGATAGCGAGTTGCACACCATTCACCGCATTGATACCGTTCCAAGGCTCACCGGCCGCATGGGCTGGCTTACCGTGATACTTAGCACGGAAGCAGTCGAGTGCCAAGAATTGTGAGTTAGGACGCGTTTCTTCGCCGTCGAGATGCACCATAATGGCAAAATCGTATTCTTTGAACACCCCTGCATTGCACATATCCACCTTACAGCCCATCGCTTCTTCGTCTGGTGTACCGATAATATCGATGTCCATGTTGAAAGCTACGCCTTCTTGTTGCATTTTATGTAGTGTCAATGCAGCTAGCACGCTCATAGAGCCGCTGGCGGAGTGACCGCATGCATGGCCTACCTCTGGCAGTGCATCGTATTCACAAAGTATGGCTAAACGACCTTTTGGGTTGTCTACTTTCACAACAGACGACTTAAAGGCAGTTGGCAAATCACAGAATTCATAGATTACGTCCATGCCGTGTTTTTCGAGAACAGCGCCTATGGTTTTAACGGACTCAAACTCCTGACTGGAAATCTCAGGATTCTTGGCTAATGTGTAATTAATGGTAAACGCATCAGGTGCGAAGCTTTTACAAAGATCAGCAAAAGTAGTTGTAAGGGACATATTGCCTCCATGTATATAACCACATTATTATAAAGGATTATGATACTCTACAATAAAGAATAAAAAACTCGTTTACTCTTAATTATACAATGTTATTGCCTATTGGTGTAAAATTCCGTACAATATAAACAGAAATGTATAAACCATGTATATGGATGTTTGAGGAGGATACTATGTTTAAGTTCAAAAAATTGACAGCCATCGCCCTCGTAGCGGTAGCAGCAATGGGTTTATTGGCTGGTTGTGGCAACGACAAACCAAAAATGACACAACAAGAAGGTGTATTGCGTGTAGGTTCTGAAACTACATTCCCACCGTTCGAATTTACTGAAGGCGACAAATATGTTGGTTTCGATGTTGATTTATCCGAAGCAATTTCTAAGAAAATCGGCCTAAAAATGGAATTCAAATCCATGGGCTTCGACGCTTTGATTCCAGCTGTTCAATCTGGTGATATCGATATGATTGCAGCAGGTATCAACGCTACTCCAGAACGCGAAAAAGTATTGGACTTCTCTGATGTATACTTCGACCAAGGCGGTTTCATCACAGTTGTTCGTAAAGACAACACAACAATCCACAACATGGATGAATTAGCAGGTAAAACTGTAGGCGCTCAAATCGGTACAATCCCGGTTGAAATGGCTCAAAAAATTCCTGGTACAACAGTAAAACAAATCGATTCTAATGCTAATATCTTCATGGAATTGAAAGCTGGTACAATCGACGGTGCTATCATCGATAATGCAGTTGCTATGTACTACCTCAAACAAGGTGCTGATCAAGACCTTAAACTTGTAGGCGAACCTACACAATCCCCTGGCACAGTGCTTGGCGTGAAAAAAGGCAACAAAGCTTTACAAGAAGCTGTTAACAAAGCTCTTAAAGAACTTAAAGAAGATGGCACTTACCAAAAAATCTACGACAAATGGTTCGGCGATTACAACAAAAAATAATATGTATTCCTAAGAACTAGGATACATAATACCCCCTCTGAAAGATTGCAGACATCACATAAAATTTGTGACAGCAGATTTTCTTCAGAGGGGATTTTTTTATCATTTGAATCCAATACATGCTGAAGACTCTGTATTATGCATAGATATAAATTAGAAATAGGCTAGTATATTGTGAGAACAGGTAACTGATAGCAGTATGATATCAATAGAGAACATGCAGATATACTAGTATTTTCTCTTTTACGGTACCTCGCGTTCGTTATATAATAAATATGTATTTACTGTATACATGTATAAAAGGAGGACTAATGGCACAGTACTTTACGGAACGCCTGCAAAAGGTCTTCCACATGATTTTTACATCCTATAATCAAAAAATGGCTCAAGAAGGCTTACGTCAATTGGAGCTCATCGTCAATAATCAGCAAAATCCAAGTCAACTAAAAGATAGAGCCTTACGAAACGACAAGACAAGCCGTCTTGAAAGTGATATAGACACTAAAGAGGACGCTCTCAAGATAGCCAATGACCCAGAGGCTCGAGAGCTAGGTGACGCCTATGCACTCTTGGCACGCGTCTATGCAGGGCCTCGCTTTACCTGGGAAGAGTCTAACTTTCCAGAGGATAATATGCGCACCTATCAATGCTTGCATGATAGCATTCGCCGCTGTAGCCCTATCGGCACATTACAAGCTTTGCGCATTAAAGGCTCCATTACGCCTACCGTAGAGAAGGATATGCAAATTTCCTTCGACAAAGCATTTCGCATTGTCTATGATTACGCAAACCAAGGCGATGCCTATTGCCAATATGTTATAGGCAATGTCTTTTTCTGGCGTGATGACAATCGCATCAGCTCCGCTGAAACTATGCTAACACCTCCGCCCATGAGTTGGACTAAACGCATGCAAAGAAGCCTTACAGCAAACTCTGTGCAGGATCGCATCGCCGCTTTGCAAGGCACGGTGCCAGATGAAACATTGCAAGAAAATGCATCTAACCTTGCGAAAGAGTGGTTTAATAAGGCCCTCGATAACGGTCTTGCCATGTTCCAAGGGAACTTGCGCAATATCTATATCGACGAAGCCGATTTCAGCAATGCGCGCCGTGTTGCCAAGACTGCGGCCGAACTTGGCAACCCTGCCATGATGCTATATACAGGCCTCGACTGCCACGAAAACGGTAAATTCGAGGATGCTTTCACGTGGTTCACTAAAGGTGCCGCCTTAGGTCAATCTGAAAGTATCGCAGAATTAGCGGATTATTACTATCATTTCTATGATGCTAAAGCGTTACGTTCTACGATTCCCTACGATCCGATAAAGGCTATCGGTCTCTACCGCCGGGCTGCAACGAAACAGTTTAGTGATGCAGGGTACACTGCCTTACAGGCAGCCTTTGGCTATATCTTTCACATAGGCCACCTGCCTCTCGACTGGGGTCTCATTGCAGATTTAACACATATGGCGGCTACAAAAGATCGCTTCATATTCGCCTTGCCCTATATCGGATACATGCGTATCCACGGTTTAGGAGTGACGAAAAATATACGCTTTGGTGTACAATCGTTACTACGCGTCTTAAACGAGGAACAACGAGCCTTTGAAGAGGAGAATCGCGTTCTTTTCTACGATATTACGCGCGCTTTAACACGCGTTGCCTTAGGTTATGCCTACGAAAAAGGCTATGTAACAGGCAAGCCAGATTTAGATCAAGCCGTATCCTATTACGAGCAATCCCATCAATATATCTTGTCTCATAAAGCCAATTTGGATCCGGAGCTAAAGGATATTCCTATCGATGACGAAGCAGAAGAACGCTTAGCAGCCTTTGAGGAGGTCGATGGTCATTGGCAATACAAAGAAGGTATTACCGAGTCAACTACTACGGTACGCCCTGCACCTACCAACTGGCCTCAAAATGCGGCCCGCTTATCTGTAATCATGGATGACTTCCTGTGGGATACGACACTGTACGACTGGCAAACCATTGAAACAGCCTTAGAGTCACAGGAAGAAATGAAGCTCAGCTTTTACAATCATTTCCTATCCGTTCAAAATACATTGCGTAATATCTTTAAGGTCGATGTAAAACGGATGCTACGAGAGCACTATCAAATAAGGCTACATGGTTATGATCCATCAGAAGGACATGAAATTATATACAAGTCCATTTACGACAAAGAAAATACCATAAACCTATTGAAAGAGCTTTACGATAATCATCAATTGCCTAGCCTCGAGGATAATTGGACTATCGAAAAGGACGAAGAAAAGCCAACCTGGCATTACGTGCTCGATGTGGATCAACAGCCGTTTTTGCTAGAGGAATACGATGATGCAAACGCTATGATTCAGGCTGCATTACAAGGATTAAAAGAGAAAAAGTACGAACAAATTAATATTCGTACTCATGACTTTGTGGGCCCATCCTATTTCATTTTTAAAGGCAAGCAATCGACCCCATTTAGAGTGCAGCTCTATCTAAAAGAATCTGCCCGACACACCATCGATGACGATGGAAACCAACAAGACACACCTGGTAAGACCTACTTATTTGAACAATATGTGGGGAACGAGGTGTCCTTAAACTATTGGATTCAAAAAACAATAAATACCTTGGAAATCCCTGAACTAGATAATTGGAAACAGTTAACAGTACCAAAGGATTTACAAACATAAAAAAGACCATCCCCAGTGAACTGCAATCCAAAAATTGTGTCCAATTTTTGGAAGCGAAGTTCAGAGGATGGTCTTTTTTTTATTATAATGTTTTTACAATATCGGCACAGCGTGCACAAAGTGTAGGATGTGCACTATCTTGACCTACTGTATCGCGGTGGATCCAGCAGCGTTCACATTTTTCGAGACCAGAGGCAACAACAACTGTGGCAACGCCAGTTTCTTCGTCTTTTACGGCTTCTGCTGGTGCAGCGCCATTCACGATGTGAGCTTCGGATACGATAACGAGTTTAGCCAAGCCTTCTTCACCAAGGGCGTTCAATGCATCGAATGCAGCACCTTCAGCATATACTGTAACGGATGCATCCAATGGATGACCGATTGTTTTGTCTTGACGAGCAAGTTCCAATGCTTTTTGTACGGATGTACGCAAGTCTAACAATTGATTCCATTTGTCAGCCAATTCTTGGTTGAAGTGTTCTGGATGACCTTGTGGCCAATCTTGAAGCATAACGGATTCGCGCATGCCCTCTTCTTTAGGCATGTATTTCCAAACTTCTTCCGCTGTGAAAGAAAGTACTGGAGATACCATGGCTACTAATGTTTTCAAGATTTCGTACATCGCTGTTTGAGCAGAACGACGAGCTACATTATCTTTGCTTTCAGCATACATAGTATCTTTCATTACATCAAGGTAGATGGAACTCAAGTCTACTGTACAGAAGTTATGAATTGCATGGTACAACATGTGGAATTCATAGTTTTCGTACGCATCAGTAACCTTTTGACGCACTTCTTCTAAGCGCAATAATGCCCATTTATCGAATTCAGACATATCTGCGTAAGCTACTTTATCGGTGTTTGGATTGAAGTCATCCAAATTGCCGAGCAAGAAACGGAATGTATTACGGATCTTACGGTATACTTCGGATAATTGTTTTACGATGTCTTTGGACAAACGTACGTCTGCTTGGTAATCTGCGGAAGATACCCACAAACGCATAACGTCAGCGCCGTATACGTCGATAATGTCGCTAGGAGCTACTGTATTACCTACAGATTTAGACATTTTGCGACCTTCGCCGTCCACAACGAAGCCATGAGTCAATACGGAATTATATGGTGCTTTACCTGTTGTGGCTACTGCAGTTAACAAGGAAGAGTTAAACCAGCCGCGATGTTGGTCAGAACCTTCAAGGTACATAGCACATGGTACGTCAAGATCATTAACTTCGAGTACGCCAGCCCAAGAGGAACCAGAGTCGAACCATACGTCCATGATGTCTGTTTCTTTTTTGAACTCATCATGACCGCAATGAGGACATTTGAAGCCTTCTGGCAACAATTCTTTTGCACTGTGAGCCCACCATGCATCGGAGCCTTCTACGGCTACTTTTTCTTGCAATGCTTTGATAGTATCATCGTTAATGATGTGCTCGCCGCAGCTTTCACAATAGTAAATAGGAATTGGCACGCCCCAAATACGTTGACGAGAAATTACCCAGTCACCACGGTCGCGCACCATGTTGAAGATGCGGTCATGGCCCCATTTAGGAATCCATTGCACTTGGTTGTCGATTGCATCAAGCGCTTGTTGACGGTACCCATCTACAGAGGAGAACCATTGTTCTGTAGCGCGATAGATGACAGGATTTTTACACCGCCAGCAGTGAGCGTATTGATGACGCAAGCTAGATTTGTGAAGCAATGCATTATTGTGCGCTAAGATTTTAATAACAGGCACCTCTGCATCGTGAATTTCTACGCCAGCCAATGGGAATTCAGTATCGCCATAACGGTTGTCATCTACTTGTTTAGTGTAGTTACCAGTTTCGTTAACAAGGGAAATGATAGGAAGCTCAGTTTTACCTTCCTTGTTATAACGCATAACGATGTTAAAGTCGTCTTCACCGTGTGCAGGAGCTGTATGTACGCAACCAGTACCTGCTTCAAGTGTTACATGGTCACCACACAATACAGTGGATGTACGTTCTACGAAAGGATGCTTAAACTCAGCTAATTCTAAGTCTGCCCCAGAGAAGCGGTTTACGATTTCGTAATCTTCGATACCGATATCTTTCATAGCTGCGTCAACAAGTTCAGTAGCCATCAAGTAGTATTCGTCGCCAGCTTTCACCCAGCCATATTCAAGCTCAGGGTTAACGGAAATAGCTACGTTGGCAGGCATTGTCCAAGGAGTAGTTGTCCAAATAACAGAGTATGCTTGTTTTGAATCTACGCCAGCTGGCAATGTGACCTTTTTCTCGGATACGTAAGGGAATTTTACGTAAATGGAGAAGGATTTTTTCTCAGCATATTCGATTTCTGCCTCTGCCAATGCAGTTTCACAGTGCGTACACCAGTATACAGTTTTAAGACCTTTATAGATATGGCCGCGTTTTGCCATTTCGCCGAAGATGCCAAGTTGTTTAACTTCGAACTCAGGACGCAATGTCAAATACGGACGGTCCCATTCGCCTAATACACCAAAACGAATGAAATCTTGTTTTTGTGTTTCTACGCATTCTAATGCATATTCCTTACATTTATTGCGCAAGTCCAATGGCGCCATTTCATGACGGTTAAGACCAGTGTTTTTAATAACCGCATGCTCGATTGGCAAACCGTGCGTATCCCAACCAGGAATGTAGCGAGTATAATGACCAGTCATAGTCTTATATTTCATGATGATGTCCTTCAACGTTTTGTTGAGGGCATGACCGATATGCAATTTACCGTTCGCATATGGAGGACCATCATGCAAAATGAATGGCTTTGCGTCTTTACGCAATTCCAAACGTTTTTGATAAATCTTGTTGTCTTCCCAGAATTTTAATATTTCTGGTTCGCGCTTAGGCAAATTGCCGCGCATTGGGAATTCTGTTTCAGGCAAATGTAACGTCTTACCGTAATCCATGCTGTGCTCCTTTTACATAAAAAAATCGCCCGCCCCCGAAGGGACGGACGTCATATCCGTGGTACCACCCTACTGACTCTCGTTACTTGTGAAAGCCACTTAAACATATAACGGTGTTCACCGGCGGCGTTGCCGCTTGCTCCAAAGTGATCCGCAAATCTCTAGATTTCCAAACCTTTCAGCCTATGAGTTTGGTCTCTACTAAATCCGTCTGAGACATGCCGTCTTTTTCAATGCAATATTCATATAATAGATAATTATAGGACTCAAACGGGGAAATTGTCAAATACTTCATTTCTAAATTTAACAGAACCTACATCACCTATTAAGCAAAAAAAAAGCCTACTTACGTAGGCTTTATTGTATATACAATTATTAGATGGCACTCATGAGAATTAATTCAAGAATAATAATTGCAATGCACACGTACATGAATTTACGATCCATGTCGTCAGTTGGAGTTTCTTTAAGACCAGTGCGAGCGGCTTCTTCAGCAGTAATTACTTCATAGCTCATTGGAGATCCGTATTGGTTATCACCTTCATCACCCTTTTGAGCGAGTAGATAAATAACATAGATAATACCAAATGGAATCAAGCTAATCAAAAGCATCCAACCACTTTTACCAATGTCATGTAAACGACGAGCAGCAAGACCAATGGAAGGCAATAGAATTGCAAGATTATATACTATAGAAATAAGACCTACAACACTTGCTAGCGCAGTATCCATTACAAGAGCACTCAATACATTGAAGATACCAGCAATAACAATTGTGATACCATAGAAACGCCAATATTCACTGCGGCTTGCACGACCTTTAAAATTAGCATAATTACCCATAATCGTATGTTTAAAATTATCTACATACGAAAGATTTTTGATAGACAAATCAGTCATAATCTTCTCTCCTCTAGAAATAACAAATAAATTCTTCTTGAAAATATTATATCATTACTGTTGACGATTTTGAAAATGAATGTCTATATGTTTTGGGAATAACTTATGCTTTATATTTCATTATAGGATACATCATAAACTACATCGCACTAGTCATAAGTAGTTTGTCCACCAAGAACCAGAGCACAAAGATAGCGCAGAATAGTCCTGCAGTTAGTCCCATAGATGGCGTAGTATCAATAAGACCTAATTCACGGGCCATTTGTTTTGTTACAACTACTTGACCTGTAGGGGAACCAAAGCGATTTGGTTGGCTTTCACCAGGCAGAGCCATAAGGATCAACAGGATAATAGTCCCTATCACAGGGATGAATCCAATAAATACGAGGCCCCCTGAGCGGCCTTGATCGTGTAGACGTCGCACTGAAACAGCCACGCCAGGAATAACCATAATCACGGACAAAAGGACAAGGATGACCAAACCAAAACCTACGCCTACTACGCTAGATAGTGGGCTAATATAGCTCAAAAAAGCACAAGTAAATAGAATGGCCACAAACAACAATTGATAGACTAACAAGAAATGCCAATATTCACTACGACTTGCACGACCATCAAAATCAGCATATTTATAAACCAAACATTGTTTAAAGTTTTCAATCAAGCCTAGATTGTATTTATCTAACGAGATTTGTGGTCTACTAACATGCCCACATTCTGGGCAGTAACAATCTGTTTTCAACACTGCATGTCCACAATAGGGACAAGATTTCATAATAAACTCCTTCTAGCTACAAACAGGAATCAGCAAAGATTACGAGGTCCTGCTGTACTTAACACATATAACAACTTAGATATTTTTTATTTATTAATATCTATATTTTTGAATTCATCTTAAATTCATTTTACTACAAAGTGTTATATTGTCTATAAAGGAGATGTTAAACTTTTATAAAATAAAATAATGAGATTGTTAATAAATACAGGTATCTATTACATGTATCCATTCCCATTAATACCATACCATAATATCTCTCTAATGATATCAGCAATAATAATAGATTGGATAATAAAGATGGCAATCCCCATCGCCCAATCTTGATGACGGGATGGAGTTTCTTCTAGTCCTGTAGCCTTGCTAACCTCAGGAGTAATAGGTGTATAGCCGGTTCTTTCACCATATGAATTCTCTCTTTCATCGCCACGACGCAATTCGTAAACGAGGAATATAAAGAAGCCTATAACAGGAATAAATGAGATTAACTGCGTCCAACCACTCCGGCCAATATCATGCATACGCCGTGTTGTGATAGCTATATTGGGAACTATAAAGAAAAGGGATACCCCTACAGTAACATTATCGATAAGCGCTTCATAATTAGGGAAGCCCAAGGTACTACAAAGTAAAGCTAAAATTCCAAGTAAGCCTTGTATCAGTGTAACGCCTGCCACGAATCGCCAATATTCACTACGGCTAGCACGACCGTTAAAATTAGCATAATTCTTAATACCTAATTTGAAGGCATCGGTATAATTCAAATCATATATATTTATGGTTGACATAACCTAATCCTCCTCCGCGGCTTCAATAGCAACAATGCCCCAGCCTTTGCCTTCATTATGCAAACGAACTAATAGAGGCTCTAGATTATCTTCAAAGGTAACGGTAAAGCCCATATAATTTACAACAATATCATCATCTTGATCTTGAGAAACATAGTCAAGCTGTATCGTTTTCACCTTAGGAACCTCGTCCTTAGCCATGGCTTGTTCCCATAGTTCAAAGGTACCATATCGTTCCATAGCACGAGCGCTCAAATAACGATATGCACCATGATAATCCTTTTTGTTGAGGGCTTCATAATAATTACTTACCACAGTACGCCCCTCTGTTGTAGCCGTTTCACTTTGTAAAAGACGATTTGCTTGTTTCGTTAACGAACTAGGTTCCAAATTGCCATAAGCAGTCTCTTCTACCATAAAATTATGATTAATCATTGTACTACCTGCACTAGTGGCTAGGCATCCTAATACTAATATGGCCACAATAAAGAGGCCCGATACGGAACGTTTTTCCTCTGATTCATTAGATATAGGCGATGTGCGCTTACAGAATAGATACAATAATGCAAGCCAGCCTAAAAAAGGAACCAATAGTAAAATCATCAACATTGGATCATTATTAGAGTCTCGTAGCCGTCTTGCCATTAGCATAATCTTCGGCAAGCATAACAGGATGGACAATACAACTAATACGCCGCCACCGATAGAGACAGCATAAAGAAATCCGTACGGTATGTAGGTTGCAAGACCTGTAATACATATAATTAAGCCATATACAAAGGATATAGCACTTATGGTAAGCCAAAAATCGGCTGTATTTGTACGTCCTTTACTGTTTGCATAGTTTTCCACTAGCTCACGATAGAGGATTTCGTATACTCTCTGTTTCATAAAACTCCTACCATAATCTTAGATAATAAATATATATAGATATTCCTATTATACTATGATTTATCAACTTAGTTGATTCATTTTTTGTTCATGAAATATGCCTATACTACAGATATATTTCTTACAACTAAAATTCGTACAATCAATTATACAGGAGATAATTATGAAAGCTAAATTAATGAAAGCAGTAGCTTTAGCTAGCTTAGGTGCCTTCTTAACAGTTGGTATTGGTGCCAATGTAGCCCAAGCCAAAGATTACCACTTCAAAATCAGTGAAAATCATCGCATGGTAAAAAATGATGATGGCACAGTAGATAGCAGCGCTCATCCATGGTACAAAGTAAATGATAAAAAGAAAAAGCACAGAAAGCATAGAATATCTGAACGTGAAAAGCATGATAAAAATGCAACAGCAAAACGCAGTGAACAACATCAACGTTCTGAATCCTCTAATGACTAAACCTCTCACCTGCGCCAAAACCACCAAAAGAGAAAAAACATAAAAAAATAAAAAAAAAGTGCATGCTCATCATAACCAACATGCACCTGAACAACATTAAATATCAAATGAACTGCACCCCAAAAATTGTATTCAATTTCTAGGGTGCAGTTTTTCTATGTCAAAATATTCAAAACATCTAAATGACTTACTAAAGCCGGTATTTAGATGAAGTCGTTTATTATACACCAGCCTTTAGAACAGCTTGTTTCATGGATTGTACGTAATCAAACAACGCTTGATCCGCATGTTCACCGTGTTCTGCCACGATTTTAACGATAGCAGAGCCTACGATAGCACCGTCGGATACGCGCGCCATAGCTTCCGCTTGTTCTGGCTTGGAAATACCGAAACCAACAGCTACCGGGATATCCGTATATTTGCGAATCATTTCAACAATGGATTTAATATCCGTCTTAATTTCACTGCGCATGCCTGTAACGCCAAGTGAGGATACACAGTATACAAAGCCTTCTGCGTCTTTGGCGATCATTTCGATGCGGTTTTCAGATGTTGGCGCAATTAAGGATACCACTTCAACGCCATGTTTGTGAGCCACACTAGCGAGCTCGCCTTTTTCTTCAAACGGCATGTCTGGTACGATAACACCAGAGATTCCCACCTCTTCACAGAGGGTAAAGAATTTTTCACGACCAAATACGTAAATAGGATTCAAATAGGTCATGAATACGAGCGGTATAGTCACCGCATCATCACCTGTACGCAGACGACGCACCATATCAAAGATATCATTGATTTTTACGCCTGTGGAGAGAGCACGCGTGCTCGCCTCTTGAATAACTGGGCCTTCCGCGGTTGGGTCAGAGAAGGGAATACCAATCTCTACCATGTCCGCACCGGCTTTCACCATAATACGAATATAACGTTCTGTATTCTCAATACCGTGATCACCAGCACTAATGAACGGGATGAATGCCTTGCCCTTTGTGAAAGCGTCTTTAATTTTACTCATGAAGATCCACCCCTCTGTATTTCGCCATAGCCGCCACGTCTTTGTCGCCACGACCGGATAAACAAATAATAATGATGTCGTCCTTGCTCATGGTAGGAGCAATTTTACGTGCATGTGCCACTGCATGAGCACTTTCAATGGCAGGAATAATACCTTCCAAGCGAGATAAGTATTCAAAGGCATCGACTGCTTCGTCATCTGTAACAGGCACGTATTCAGCACGACCGCTATCGTGCAAGTACGCATGTTCAGGGCCGATACCAGGATAATCAAGGCCTGCAGAGATAGAATATACTGGAGCAATTTGACCATCTTCGTCTTGGCAGAAGTACGATTTCATACCATGGAAGATACCAACGGACCCCTTTGCGATTGTCGCCGCATGTTCTTCTGTATCAATGCCACGACCTGCCGCTTCACAACCGATGAGACGAACACCTTCGTCTGGAATGAAGTGATAGAACATGCCCATCGCATTGGAGCCGCCGCCTACACAAGCCATAACAGCTGTTGGTAATTTTCCTTCTGCTTCGAGGATTTGCTCACGCGCTTCACGGCTGATAATGGATTGGAAATCGCGTACAATCATAGGGAATGGATGAGCACCCATAACGGATCCCAATACGTAATGCGTATCGGACATGCGGTTTGTCCATTCGCGCAACGCTTCGGAAACCGCATCTTTCAATGTACTAGTCCCCGTTGTTACAGGATGCACCTTAGCACCTAGTAATTTCATACGATATACGTTAAGTGCTTGACGTTCACAGTCCTCTGCACCCATGTATACTTCGCATTCCATGCCCATCAACGCAGCGATAGTAGCCGTTGCCACACCGTGTTGACCTGCGCCGGTTTCAGCAATAACACGAGTCTTACCCATTCGTTTTGCCAATAACATTTGGCCGATTACGTTATTCAACTTGTGAGAACCAGTATGATTTAAGTCCTCACGTTTTAAATAGATTTTGGCACCTCCAAGGTCCTTTGTCATGCGATCTGCATAGTATAAAAGGGATGGACGACCTGTATATTTTTTATGTAAATCCTCAAGTTCGTGTACGAAATCAGGATCATCTTTGTACTTGTTGTACGCCTCTTCCAATTCGATGACTGCATTCATCAATGTTTCTGGCATAAATTGACCCCCAAAGGAGCCAAAATAACCATGTCTTTGTTCACTCATATAACTTACCTTTCTATATACCATTCCTGCTAGCACGCCATATTATGGCATTGCTATTGTTCTCACAATGTTGGTGAAAGCTTTAATTTTTTCATCGTCCTTCACGCCATCTGTTTCAATACCGCTACTGATATCGATGCCGTACGGTCGAACCGTACGAATGGCACGCGCCACATTGGTGCTATCGATACCACCAGCCAGCATAAATGGTCGTTCAAAAACGTCTAAGCAAGACCAATCGAACACTTCCCCCGTACCGCCGCGCTCGTCCTTATGATACGCATCAAATAATAGCATATCCGCACTGCTATCAATCCACGCCTCTGCATCTGCAGCGCTACGGATTTGAACAGCCTTCCAAACCTCTACATTAGTACGTTCTTTTAAGGATTGGATGAAAGCTTCATCTTCATCGCCATGCAATTGCACCACATCAAGATTTACTTCTGTGGCAATCGTAACGAGATTATCTAGCGTTTCATTGACGAAAACACCTACCGTTTTAATCTCATCATCATTAGACTGTTCAGCACCATTGTTATATCTTTTAGTATATTGCTTATGTAGTTCTTCAACTAATGTTTTAGCTTGGTCTACAGTGACTTGTCGTTTACTTGGTGCAAATACAAGGCCCATATAGTCTGGTTTTGCTTCTACTACAGCAGGGATTGTTTCTACCTTTGAAATACCACACATCTTAACCTTTGGTGTGTAGTAGGTTGGACCATAGAGATATGCTAGTTTCTCCACCTTGTTTGGAGAACGCATAAAAGTTTCACCCATTAAAGCTACTCCGATATTGTTATCGCGCAATACTTGTATATCCTCTGGCGTTTCTAAGCCGCTTTCAGATACGAAAATCACATCATCTTGCACGAGATTACGCAAGCGTACACTGTTTTGTACATCTACAGTAAAGTCTTTCAAATTGCGGTTGTTAACGCCGATAATGCGGGCACCGCAATCGATGGCCATTTGTACCTCATGCTCATCATGAGCCTCTACTAAGGAGGATAAGCCAAGAGAATCTGCTAGTTCACGGAACTTTGTCAGCATCGGCACATCAAGGCATGCACAAATTAAAAGGATGGCACTAGCGCCCCATACCTTTGCTTGGTAGATTTGGTATTCATCGATGATGAAGTCCTTGCGAAGCACGGGAATTTTTACGGCACTAGCAATCTCTTGTAAATATTTTTTATCCCCCTTAAAGAAATCTGGCTCTGTTAATACAGAGATAGCTGCTGCACCTGCTACTTCATATTCTTTGGCGATATCTAAATACGGGAAGTGCTCAGCAATAATCCCCTTAGAAGGAGACGCCTTCTTTACTTCGCAAATAAAGTTGAAGTCTTGCTGACGAAGGGCCGCTTCAAAAGGAAATCCTGTATCTGCAGGCAATGCCAAAGCCGCTGCTTTCACAGAATCTGGAGATTCCACCTGTTTTTCTTGGGCTACCCGAATTTTGGTAGCCTCAATAATCTTATCTAAAATCAATGGTTACACCTCTTGGGTTGCTTTCACAAACTGTTCCATTGTAGCAAGAGCCTTGCCAGAGTCGATCATATGTTTCGCCTCTTCGATGCCCTCTGCTAGTGTAAGGTCCTCTTTTGCAAGGTAAATCGCCATGCCTGCGTTAAGAAGAACGGCAGTGCGTTTGCCACCTTGCTCACCACCGAGAACGCGGCGAGTAATCTCAGCATTCACCGTAGCATCACCACCTTCAAGCTCGGTTTTATCAGCGTATTCGAAACCATATTCCTTAGGATCGAATTCGTAGCTTGTGAAAGTACCATTATTAATTTCGCATACGTACGTTTTATTGGTAGCCGTAATCTCATCAAGGCCGTCAAAGCCGTGTACCACAGCACCGCGTTTAACGCCAAGGTTAGCCAATACGCGAGCCAATGGCTCTACTAAGGATTTATCGTAAACGCCCATCAACTCAACCGTAGCACCCGCTGGATTTGCCAAGGGTCCAAGGATGTTAAATACTGTACGAACGCCCAACGCTTTACGTACAGGACCTGCATACTTCATAGCTTGGTGGTATACAGGAGCGAACATGAAGCACATATTCGCTTTGTTAAGCACTGCCTCGTTTTGTTCACCATTAAGCTCTAATTTAGCCCCCAACGCTTCGATTAAGTCAGCAGCACCACATTTACTAGATACACTGCGGTTACCATGCTTTGCTACAGGAATACCTGCGGCGGAAATAATGAACCCAGACGTAGTAGAAATGTTGAACGTATTCGCTTCATCACCGCCAGTACCTACGATTTCCACAACAGTGCCCTCGTGAGGAACAGAACCAGCCTTCTCGCGCATAACCTCAGCAAACGCCGTAACCTCATCTACAGTTGGGCCTTTCGCTGCAAGGGCGCATAAGAAACCAGCCATAGGAACCTCGGCTACATCGCCGCTCATAATTTTGTTCATTGTATCTTTAGCAAGGTCGTAGGATAAATCTTGACCATGCGTTACTGCATATAATGCGTCTTTAATCATTTATATCTCCTTACTTGTTGTTCATTTTTATTGTATTCAATGCGGTGGTAGGGCATATATCTGCATTCATATTACATGTGATTCACGTGGACCTATGCCCTCCACTGGCCGGGTCTGACTGCGGCCTGCGGCCTTGGCAGGGCCAAAGTCGGGCCTAGAACCCCGTGAACTCACATAAACACAAGAACATTTAATCTTTTATATGCCCTAATCCCCATCACACTCACAATAAAATGAACAACAATTCAATATCTCTCAAATGATCCTGCGCATTATATGGAGTAATGCACAGGTCATTTCTTTATAGGGTGGTGGGAATGGTGGTGCTTTGCACCACTTTTTCCTATATTAGGGGTTCTGATTCGCATATTTCTTTAGAAAAATATGGCTACGGTTTGACATATGTATTATAGAGGGGCTATTAAGTAAGTAATGTCAAGATTGAGTTGGCAGGAAATAAGGTCATAAGGAACGACTTGGCGGCCCCACGTAGTGGGGCGGTGGCCACTTGGAGTTCCGAGAGAGCTTATTTCTGCCCTATCGTTCTATAGCTTAGGAATAGCCCCTCGAATACACAAATTAAACAGTGGTTATGTTTCTAAGAAATTGCGAATCATTTGTTCCCCGTTTGGTGTCATGATGGATTCCGGATGGAATTGCACTCCATAGATCGGGTAGTCTTTGTGTTCTACGCTCATTACTTCGCCGTCATCGGTAACGGATGTAACGATGAGTTCGCTTGGCATAGTTTCGTCGATAATCGCCAAAGAGTGGTATCTAGCGACTTCAAATTGTTCTGGTACGTCCTTAAGGATTTTAGATGGATGTACTTGTTTCGCCACGCTTTGTTTGCCGTGCATCACTTGTTTTGCGTAGGATACGGTGCCACCGAATACTTCGCCGATGGCTTGGTGACCGAGGCATACGCCGAGGATTGGAAATTCTCCTTTGCATTCGTGCAATAGGTCTTCGTATACGCCCGCATCAGCTGGTCTTCCAGGACCTGGTGAAAGTATCACATAGTCTGGTTTTAAAGCACGAATTTCTTCAACGGTTAATTCATCACTGCGGATGACTTTAATATCTGGATTGATAGAGCCTACTAATTGGTATAAATTAAAGGAGAAGCTATCGTAATTATCTATAAGGAGTACCATTATTCTACCTCCTGTGCATTTGTAATTGCGGAAATCATGGATTGGCCTTTCATCAAGGTTTCGTTGTATTCGCTTTCAGGAACACTATCTCTAACGATGCCTGCGCCAGCTCGAACATAGACCTTGCCGCCTTTATTCATAGCCATGCGGATGCCGATACACACGTCCATATTACCGGAGAAATCGATATAACCTACGGCACCACCATATACACCGCGCGGGCTCTTTTCAAGTTCATGTAAAATCTCGATGGCACGAATCTTAGGAGCCCCAGACAATGTGCCGGCTGGTAGGGTAGCACCAATCGCATCCAGAGCATCTTTGCCCTCTTGAATGTCACCGCTTACAGTAGATGTAATGTGAATTACATGGGAGAAACGTTGCAACATATGTAACGCCTCTACTTTTACGGAACCAAATTTAGAGATTTTACCTAAATCATTACGGCCAAGGTCAACGAGCATATTATGTTCAGCCAATTCTTTTTCGTCGTTAATGAGTTTTTCCTCAATGGCAAGGTCCTCTGCTTCGTTTTTACCGCGACGCATAGTGCCTGCAATTGGGAAGGTATACATTTTGCCGTCAGTCAGTTTTACCAATGTTTCTGGAGAAGCACCTGTGAGCTCTACATCACCGCCAGATAGGTAAAACATGTACGGAGATGGATTTAAAGTACGCAACACGCGATATGCATTTAACAAGCTCCCTTCAAACTCAGCTTCGCGACGATTAGATACAACACATTGGAAGATATCCCCTTCCTTAATGTAGTGCTGCGTCTTTTTAACAACTGCTTCGAACTCGTCCTTTGTGAATTCAGAGGTAAACTCTGTTTTAAGAACGCCTTTTGGCACATCCGCCTCTTTGCCGTTTACAACGAGATCAGCAAGAGTTTTCAATTCGAGCTCAGCCTTGTTGTAGTTGCGTTCTAAATCATTTGTGCTAATGTTGGCAATTAAGTAAATTTTATTTTTATAGTGGTCAAAAGCGATAACCTTATCAAAGAGCATAAGGTCTACATCGTTCACCATCGCAGAGTCATCATCTGGCGTTGGGAAATCCAATGTTGGCTCGATATAGCGAATATATTCACATGCGAAGTAGCCTACAAAGCCTCCTGTAAAAGTTGGTAACTCTTCTAAGCGAGGACTTTTATATTGATTCAAAATATTGCGAATCTCAACTGCAGGATCAGAGCATTCAAAAGTACGAGTTGTACCATCTTTGATGGTCATTTTATGGTTTTTGCAGAATAGCTCAATCTTAGGATTATAGCCCAAAAAGGAGTAACGGCCCCAATGATTACTATTATCCGCACTTTCAAGCAAGTACGTATGACTGCTCACTTGTTTTAAAGCTTTCAACACACTAATCGGTGTGCGTACGTCGGATAAAATTTCCATATATACAGGCACGATATCGTAGCCCGGTGCGATAGCTTTCACACGGTCAAGACTAGGGAAAATCATGAGAACCTCCATCTGGCATTTGCCAATAAAAAAACTCGCCCATGACAATATAACGTCAAGGACGAGTTTATAGTTCTATTATTACAATATGATTGTATGTGCTATAAATCGCGGTACCACCTTGTTTGAATGCAGCGCATTCCCCTTTCGCAGGATACTAACATATCCCTCACGACTAACGCTCGTGTGACGTCGCACCATACTAGGAATGACTGTGAAAGTTCATTCTGTTCCATGCGCCCTCGGTGGTCCATTTAATAAGCTGCGTACTACGGGTTCTCAGCTAATCCCGCTCTCTGTGAGTGCATTTCCTATTTTTATCTCCACCTCATCGGTTTCTTTCAGGCGAGTATAAAATTATAATCTGATTATAATGTTTCTATAGAATGAAAGTCAAGAAGTTTTAATTTCTGATTGTTGTTCTATTATGGAAATATTATTAGCATACAGTCCTATATATTGCTAATTATTGCTAATAATTCATCAAAACGAGGATGATTTCTTCGTCTTATCTTCGTCTTGCTCAATAAGCTCTTTGACGATGGAGTAGTCATTACTATCTAATTCTTCTAAGCGATCTAAAATAATAAAATCCTCCCCATAAATGTTAGATAATTCGCCTAATGAGTTAGCATATTTATTAGTTCTTCCATATTTGCGCACAGACTCATAATATTCATCATTTGGAATCTTTATAATTTTAGGATTTATGATATTCATCGTAATAATAGTTATCCCTGATTCTCCATAAGTGTACAATTTATTATCTACCTTTCTATAGCTATAAATAAGTCGCTCAAATCCATTGTCACGCCATGTATCTTCAAATGAATGGTTAGCATGCAATTTATATCTTCCAAAAGTATAATATTTATTATAATCATAGTTAATGAAGATTAATAAAGACTGTGAGACTATTATACCTAACAAAAAAAGTATAGCAATATATTTATACATTATATTTACTCCAATAAAAAAACTAACTTACAGAAAAATCATATGTAGTTTTGTATGCAAACGTTCGTCTATAACCTGATTGTTGTAAAATATAGGCCGCTTCATAAATTCTCAGATATGAAACCAATTCTGCTAACATTTTATCATGATTCCTTATCTATTATAGTAATTAATGTTTTATATAAATCTTATCTACTAATATTGTTTTCCTCTAAACACTAATAGTATACTGAAATTACATATGTTATCAGTTCCCACTGATTATTTTGTGGAAAAGAGAGCCTAAGTTTTATTTTATCCATCAACTACTGGATTCAAGATACCAGTGCAAACGACAAACTTCCTGACTTAATATTGGGGATGAAGTCAAAAAGATATAGAATTACTATTTTTCCGGTACTATAAATTGTACTAAGACTAGTGAAGGAGAGATACTTTGGAAACCTGGAAACGTACGGTGTATATAAGTTTAATATGTGTATTCTGTACATCCTTTGGGGTGAGCCAATTAGCACCTATTCTCCCTCTATATTTTCATGATTTAGGAGTTCAAACACCATCGGCTATGTCTCTCTGGTCAGGTTTAGCAACCGGTGCAACCTATTTAATTGTCTGTTTAGTTGCACCATTTTGGGGTCGTATAGCAGATAAAAAAGGTCGCAAAATCACATTAATCCGATCTAGCTTTGGCATGGCTTTATGTAATCTATTGCTCGCCTTTCAAACAACACCTGAAGGGGTTGTAATCATTCGTCTCATACAAGGTTTAGTAAACGGTTTCTATTCTGCAACCATTACATTAATTGCCTCAGAGTCCCCCATCGAACGAACTGGCTGGGCACTTGGCCTATTAGCTTCGGCCAATCTAGCGGGCTCCCTAATTGGCCCTTTATTAGGTGGATATATTGCAGATACCATAGGTATTCGTAATGGCTTCATCTTGGTTGGTATACTCATGGGTTTCGCCGGTTTGTTAGCTACTATTTTTATCCATGAAAATTATGTGCCAAAGCCTAATGTTGAAAAGCTGTCTATTAGCAAGCTAAAAGAACAAATCCCTGAATTTAATAGTATTGTAGCATTGTGTGTAGCCTCATTTATTTATGCTATATGCATCATGTCCTTACAACCTGTTATCTCCGTATATATCAAAGGCATTGTTCCGAGCAATACTGAAAATCTAGCATTTATCGCAGGCGCTGTCTTCTCAGCTATGGGTATCGCTCAATTGATAAGTAGTTCACCTCTCGGTAAGTTAGTTGATAAAATTGGGCCTCGCAAAGTATTAGTCGTATCTCTTATCTATGTAGGCTTATTTAACATCCCTCAAGCCTATGTGACTGATGTTTACCAGCTAGCATTCATTCGATTTTTACAAGGCTTCGGCTTAGGTGGCATGTTACCGGCATTAAATACCTATCTTTCTTCAAAAACGCCTCGTGAGTTTACGGGACAAGTATTCTCCTATAACCAATCAAGTTTATTTCTTGGTTATTTCTTAGGTGCTGTCGGTGGTGCAAGCCTAATGGCTTGGCTAGGTTTTACTACCTTATTCTGGGTAAGTGGTGGTCTCTTTATAATCTCTGCCCTCTGGATTGGTTTAAAACTCAAATAATACGTATACAAAACAAAAGAAAACCCTTCTATGTATCTGATTGGTAAAAGTTATATGCTCACGCATATGACTCAATCTAATCAGTGTTAGAAGGGTTTTCTTTTACAATATAGTTTTATTAGACTAGAGTAACAATAGCATGATAACTACTGTCGCAATAATACAAGGCACGGCATTGCGTTTCGCCATTTCCATAGGGTTAATACCTGCCAGTCCCGCAATGATGATACCTGCACCAGCTACAGGGCTCATACTACGACCGATACCAGCACCGATTTGAGCCATGGATCCAAGTTGCATAATACCATAACCAAAGTCTGCTGCATGAGGTGTGACAGCACCGTTAAACGCAAGCGCTGCTGCATTACCAGAACCAGAGATAACAGCCAATAAGAACGGACCAAAGGCTGCCCCGATTTGAGCGATTTGTTGAGAGTTCTTCATACCATCGATGAGCGCACTTGTAAGGCCGATGTGTTGCATCCCCGCAGTAAAGCATGCCGCTGCAGCCATAAGTCCCACTACATCACACATACCATCGCCAGTACCGCGGAAGAACTTCTTAACAGCTTCTGCCACATTAGGACGCACAGCAATGATACCAATAGCAGTACCGATGAGCATGGATACAGGAACAGAGATTTCTGGGATCACCGCCACTTGTTTACTACCTAATACAAGTAATACAAGAGGAATAATGGGAATGATTGCATAGAAATAATTTACTTTGAATTCTTTATCTTCCGCTGCAGTATCGTTTTTCATTACATACCCGGTATGTTCCTTCTTAACGATAGCTACGATGTTAAGCAAAATAGCGGCTACTACGATACCAATAATGGCTTGCATGGAGAAGCTGGCAATAACTGTCATTACATCTACCCCCGCCAGTTGTGCTACTTGAGGATTGAACATAAGGCCTGGGCTCAAGGAACTGCCCCATGTACCTAAGAAGATAGCAGAACCAGCCATCGCTGGATGTACTCCAGAACGAATTAAAGCCGGAATCAATAATGCACCTACGGCCGCAGCACAACCTGCCGCTGTAGGCAGTGCAATATTAATTAAAAATGTAATAATAACAGCACCAGGAATGATGATTTTCGTCATCTTTTTGAGGCCTGCAGAAATGAAATATACCATGTGCTCCGTACATTTTGTATATTCCATAACATAGCTAAAACCTAACACCGTACAGATCGTCGGTACAAGACCTGGATTCGTAAGTTCTTTCACAAAGGCCGTCGTGCCAGCACCAAGCTGCCCACCAATAAAGCACATTAATAAGCCTGATAATAATAAAACGAGCCGCGTTTCAAACTGTTTAATAATAGCGATAAACGTCGCTACTACGATAACAATACCTGTAATAACCATAACTCTCCTATCCGTGTACATAGGATGCAAAATAGCTATATCCCCTCTATAAACACTTTACACCCAATACACAACTAACAACACTAAATACAATAGTCCTATCTATGTCTTACACCTAATAGGCCTAACTATAGTAAAAGTAACCACTTAATTATATACAATATAATCATATAACTATATAACTACTTATCTACATAACTACATAACTACATAAAGAAATATATTAAACAAGCTTTGTTTCTTTCAAGCTAAGTTTTCTAAGCACCTTATCAAGCACCTCTGCACCCGTTACGATATCATCCATTTCAGCAAATTCTGCAGGATTATGACTGATGCCATCACGGCATGGAATAAAGATCATTCCCGTCGGAACTGCCTCCGCCCAATGCATCGCATCATGACCGGCACCACTCGGCATTGTCATGTACTCCACACCGACAGACTTAACAGCTTCTTCGATTTCTCGAATCATCGCCGGGTGCATCTCCACTGGATGGTCCTGTGCAATTGTTTCAATTGTATACGATAATCCACGTTTTTCTGCAGTAATATCGATAAATTCCTTAACGAGAGTAACTACAGAGTTGCGAGCTACCTTAGAAATGCTACGAATATCTACCCCTAGCTTTACAGCACCAGGAATGACATTCATCGCCCCTGGTGTAACCTCCACAACGCCAACAGTTCCCACCACGGGTGGTTCCTCTTGCATAGATGCAATCTCCTCGATGCCGAGGATGATTTTTGAGGCCCCACATAGAGCATCATGACGCAGGTTCATCGGTGTAGCGCCACTATGATCAGCATTACCACGAATGGTTACATAGAATCGCTCTGGCGCGGCAATACCAGTCACAATACCAATCGTTTTCTGTTCGTGCTCCAGCACCTTGCCTTGCTCAATATGAATTTCTGTGAAAGATTTTACAGGCCGTTTATATGCCATTGTTTCAATCCCATCGGGATTTAAGTTGCGGTCTTTCAAGGCTTCATACAAGGAAATCCCTTGTTTATCCACCAATCGGTGTAAATCTTGTAATGTCAATTCACCACGCATAGCCTTACTGCCTAGTGTAGCATTCCCAAAGCGACCGGACTCTTCGCACATAAAGGACACCACAGCGATGGTATGATCATGTTCATAGCCATCATCGGTCATGCTACGAATTACTTCAATGGCAGACAATACGCCGACCACACCATCATAATTGCCTCCATTGGGCACGCTATCCGTATGAGACCCTACCATAACAGCTGGTAAATCTGGATTCTTACCAATCTTATAGCCAATGACATTACCAAAATCATCGGTCTCAACGGTTAGTCCCGCATCGGTCATGCGATCTATAATATATTGACGTCCTGCCCAATCTGCATCGGTGAAAGCAAGGCGATTAATGCCCTCACCAGGAGCCGTCAATTGGGCCATAGCCTCAAAATCCTTAACCAATCGCTCTCGTTGAATCATGTAACACCTCACAATCTATTACATCAATTACTGACAAACCATATGGTGGCTAGTCTGTAAAGTTTATTTTAAATAGTGAGCAGCAATTGTCCCTAATGCTACGATACCGTTTAACATATCTTCTTCATCGATATCAAAGAGCGGATTGTGATGCGGTGCTTTAATGGCAGATCCCACAACCATATAGGTCGCTCTACCACCGCGATCGATGACACGATTCAAGAAGTACGCACAGTCTTCACTACCGCCACCGCTGTAATCGAAGGGAACCTCTTTAAAGATCCCAAGTGGTTCCACGATAGCTTGTACTTCACGAGCTAAATCATCGCTGATGCGACCTGCCGGAGTTTCTCCTTGTTTTGTGATTTCAAAGGTACAATCGTGCATTTCTGCAGCACCTTTAATAATAGTCTTCGACCGTTCAATCATGTAATCATTGATTTCTGTCGTAGCACCACGAGTTTCTAGTTTAAGCACCGCCACATCAGGCGTCACATTGCGACCTGTACCGCTTTCAAAAACACCTACATTCATGCGAGAAGCCCCTTGACTATGACGAGCGATGGCTTGTAAGTTAAGAACCGCTGTACAGCCGGCGAGCATTGCATTTTGTGCCTTTTCTGGAGAGCCCCCGGCATGAGCAGAATAACCGTGGAATACCGCATCAAGTTTTGTTGTGGCCAAGAAGCCATGATCACTACAAGCAAAGCAATTGGATAGATTTTCATTAAATCCAATATGCATTCCGAACATCAAATCTACATCATCTACTACGCCTGCTTCCGCCATCGCTTTAGCACCGCGCACGCCTTCCTCTGCTGGTTGGAAGATAAGTTTAATAGTGCCTTTGAATTCATCCTTGTGAGTAGCCAAGTATTCGGCAAGACCTAACCCCATCGTCATATGTGCATCATGACCACAGGCGTGCATCGCTTTATCGTGACAAGAACGGAATCCTTTCTTTGTAGGCACATGGCTATCCTCTTTAGCTTCGATAACATCGTTAGAGTCCATATCTACACGAAATGCTACTACAGGGCCTTCGCCGCCGAACTTCATAGTTGCAACAATGGCCGTTTTACCATAGCCCATCTTTTCTACAAGCTCAGGATTTGCACCTTCTTCGATGGCTCGATCCATAGCAGCTTTCATGACCTCATCACTAGGCAAACCCATGCGAGAGTCTAAATCGAGTACATCTGCCCCCAACGCCACATCATAGCCCAAGGAGATAAGCCTATCCGCTACCTTCGCAGCAGAGCGATACTCAAGCCAAGCAGGTTCAGGGTACATATGAAAATCTCGACGCATAGAGATTAACGCATCGCGCCGTTGTTGCACGAAATCTTTTACAGACATAAATACCTCCGTAACAAACTAATAATCACGTATACATTTACTATATGAATAGATAGGTAAATAGTCAACTAAATGGCGCATGTATACAGTATCTAAAATATACTGTATGTTATAACAAAAAACACATATACCACGAAACGTTTTCTGTGATATATGTGTGCTTATCAATTTATTCTAATATTGTTTTATTCAGTTTTGTCAGTACCTCTCGTTTAATAGTTCGTTGTCTATCCCAAGCAATGATAACAACGGTAGCAATAATCATAGCCATACCAATTAGCCCTAATAGACTAAATTCATTTCCTAAAAAAGCCCACCCAAAGAAAGCCGCCGAAATAGGTTCAATAGATGACAAAATAGATCCTGGTACGGCACCAATTCGTTTAACCCCTTCTAAATAGGCATTAAAAGATACTATCGTCCCTAGGAATATGACATTGAAACAACCAATAACAGTCCATACGTCCCACACTGCATATGAATTCGGTTGATGGAATAATATAGCGGCTACAATACCACTAATAAGCATCCCAAACCCTACAATAGGCAACGTGCCATATTTGTAGAGTAAATCAACAGGAGAAATACTATATACGGCTACACCGACAGCAGATAAAAGCCCCCATACGAGAACCGCCATCGGGGAGCTTTCAATAGAAAGACCATCACCATTCCCCATCAAACAAATGGTCCCCACTAAAGCAAGTATAACAGAAACCGTCTCCCCCTTGGATGGTCGTTTACCATAGCGAACCAGCAGGTAAATAATAATCATAGACGGCGCCAGATATTGTAAAACCGTTGCAATGCCAGCACCAGCTAAAGCAATGGATCTGAAGTATGTATATTGGCATAATGCCATTCCAAATACGCCAAAAACAATGAGCCCTAGCGTATCCTTTACACTATGAAATACATTAAAGATAGAGTTTCCAAATCTAAACCATGCATAAATAACAGTTAGTAAACCTGCTGTAATCAATCGCATAGTTACTAGCCATTCCAAATTCATATCTCTAAAATTGCTTAAGAACTGTACGGATGCACCGGATACACCCCATAAAACAGCCCCTAATAGAGTTATAATAACACCAATAACTTCATATTGTTTCATGCTAGTCACCGAGCAAAGATACGTGAACTTTCACAACCACCTTACGGATTTTAATAGGTTTATCGTTTACAGCAAGCAAAGGCCGATGAACATCAGAGGGGAAGAATACGGTGTAGTACCCTTCTGGGCAATGGATTTGCCCTTCATCAACAGCTTCGTTAGGATAAAAATAGCAATCTCGATCCGGATAGGACTCCACAGGTTTAACAAGATTTTTATCTACGAAAAAGCCCATGTTTTCCTCGCCGCTCACCATAAATTGGATATCTACATAATTACGGTGCGATTCCGGTTTTGTAGCTTCAAATAGTTTTGTTTCTACATCGTCTACGTTAGCATACATCAAGTCACCCTCGATGGCATGACGACCTCCAGGCAACGCTTTCAAATCTGTATTTTTCAAGAAATCCAAAGCCCGCACAATGGCTTTAGGATAGCCCATTTTTGTATAATCTGCGGTAATATTAGAGAAAAACATACACAATCCTTTCACAATATCTATGGATATGGCACCACAATAAATCAATTATATTACCTTTTATGTTAGCACATATATACATAAAGAACTAGCTATTCTCTTATGTAAAAGCCCTCCATACGCTACATATATGGAGGGCCTCAGTAAAATACTATTCAAATTTATGACTTACGTCAATTATTACACTATGAAATTGTTACAGTATTAAATTGTTACATTATGCAATTGTCTATTCAGTTGTAGTGATTCAAACTGTATTAGATACAGCATGTGGCCATTACCTTATTCTTGGGTTTTATGAGCAGCGATAATTTCTTCCGCTTGCTTATGTGGAACCTCTTCATAGGTATAGAACTGACGGTTAAATACGCCTTGTCCTTGTGTAATGGAGCGTAATGCAGTCACATAATCGGACATTTCAGCCAATGGTACTTGTGCTTTAACAACAGAAATACCGGTTCTTTCACTTTGTTCCATGCCTAACACACGACCTCGACGGCTATTCAAATCACCCATGATGTCGCCCATGAAAGCATCTGGTGCAAACACATTGACTTCATAGATTGGTTCTAATAGGACTGGTTTCGCCTTAGGAATCACATCCTTGATAGCCTGTGACGTAGCTACTTTAAATGCTAACTCTGAGGAGTCTACACTGTGGTATGATCCATCCAAGAGTGTCACTTGCACGCCAATCATAGGATATCCTGCAATTAGGCCTTTATCTAGGGTTTCTTTGGCACCCTTTTCCACTGCTGGTATGTATTGTTTAGGTACAGCACCACCAAAAATTTTGTCTACGAATGCAAATTCGCTACCATCATATAATGGATCCACTTGAATCTTAACGTGACCATATTGACCATGACCGCCACTTTGTTTCTTATACTTAGACTCGGTTTCAGCAGAGCCTTTAATGGTTTCGCGGTATGGAATATATGGAGCCACAAGTTTAGCTTGTACGCCATATTTACGATCCATTTTGTTGAGGATATGCTCGAGATGTACTTCGCCCATACAATCGATTTGTAATTGGCGAGCTTCAGCATTTTTCACTACTACGCAAGTAGGATCTTCTTCTGCCACTTTAAGAACAGCACTAGCTAATTTTTCCTCCTCACCTTTTTTCACTGGTTCCATAGCCACTGTATACAAAGGTTGAGGGAAACGGATAGCATCATATGTCACTTTAAAGTCAGGAGCCGTTAATGTATCGCCGGTCTTAGCATTGGCCAATTTCGGTATCACTACGATATCGCCAGCTTTAGCAGCAGATACAGGGATTTGTTGCTTCCCGATAAGGGTAACCATCTTGCCCCATTTTTCTTCTACACCTTGGTTTACATCAAAGAGGCGATCCCCTTCTTTCAGTTCACCAGAGAAGATACGTACAAAGCTTTGTTTGCCTGCGAATGGGTCTAACAATGTTTTAAATACGAATGCAGTTAATGGTTTATCTACATGTACAACACATTGTTCGCCGGTTTCCGCATCAGTTGCGGTCATCACTTTTTTAGTTGCATCCGGCATGTAACGGATCATACGATCCAATACTTGATCTAAGCCAATACGAGATGTGGCACTGCCACACATGATTGGGCACACACGGCCACTAATCATCCCTTCACGCAAGCCTTGGCGGATTTCCTCTAAGGATAATTCTTCGCCTTCTAAATATTTTTCCAACAACTCATCGCTACCTTCAGCCGCGGCTTCTACGGTCATTTCCCGAATTTCTTGAGCCTTTTCGATAAGGTGAGCTGGTACAGCGACCTCTGTTGGTTGGCCGTCCTTATAAGTAAACGCAGTCATTTTCGCTACGTCTACAACGCCTTCAAAATCGGCGCCTTCACCGATAGGAATCTGCAATGGCATAATGCCTTTGCCAAATAATTCCCGCATTCTTTCAATAGTGCCAAAGAAATCAGCACCATCGACATCCATTTTATTGATAAATGCCATGCGAGGCATTTGTAATTCAACTGCATAATCCCATGCGCGAACTGTGTCAGTTTCTACACCAGATGTGGAGGATAGCACCATCAACATGCCATCACAAGCACGCAAAGCGGCACGAACTTCGCCATGGAATTCGTTATAGCCTGGAGTGTCTATGAAGTTAACCTTATGGTCATGCCACTCACATGGCGCCATGCCCAATTGAATAGTTACATTACGTTTAATTTCTTCCGGTTCAAAGTCCATAATATGTTTATTATCTTGACCTTTACCTACGAAATCAACCGCACCAGAAGTTAACAACAAGGATTCAACAAGAGCTGTTTTACCCGCACCATCGTGGGAAACAACAGCAACGTTTCTAATTTTATCACTACTGTACTCTTTCATTGGAATCGCCTCCTTACTGGCAAATTACGGCTTTGCTAATACATTTCGACACTACAATAAAAAAATCCTCTTTTTCTGAGAAAAATTTCTTAGAAAAAAAGGATTATATAATAAGACTAAATTATAACGAAAATTTTAGTATTCCTATGTAGATCCTAAACTTAATTAAATTATTAATAAGACTTTATCGGTATATCCTATATATAGATGGGACTAGTGCCCTCACAAAGTTATAAAAAAGACGGTCTGTACTTGTGCAGCGACATCAGGAACGAGGAGCAAGCAAGTATAGACCGTCTTTTTTAATTAAATTGTCGTTATATAACGGGGCCCCATCTATATATGGGAAATACTAAGGACAAAGATATAGTCAACTAAATAATTTAATTAGAACATAGAATACTAAAATTTCCCCGTCCGTTTACCGTAGTGCTTGGAGTCCCCATTTTGTTTCCAACCTACTGTATCACCGATGGACATTACGCGGCGCGTCAAGCAGTCTTTACATTGTTCTGCATTGTCGTCCACGCAAGGTTTATTATCATATAGCAAATATTTTGCACGGTGTTCAGGAATGGTGATGATAGGCATAAGGATATTTGCACCTGCGGCTAAGCCTTTTTCACGGCCTAGTTTATCTAGTGCTTGTAACGCCGTCGTAGCTGCGATGTTTACGTCTTTCAAGAATAAACGTGTTAAGGCAATCATCTTGAGGCCCAGTTGAACTCGTCGCAACTTGCCCTCTTCATCATCAATGCCCATTGCCAATGCTTCTTGGCCCAGAGGCGTATCATGATGCACCACATAAGGGCCCATACCTATCATGTCGATATCCATATCGCGATAGAACAAGATATCATTTACGAGATCATCTTCGGTTTGCCCAGGTAGGCCAATCATAACACCTGTGCCAACTTGGAAGCCGACGCGGCGCAAACGACGTAAGCATTCTACGCGCGTCTCAAAGGAATGTAATTCATCACGAGGATGAATCTTATGGTATAAATCTGTATTGGTTGTTTCAATGCGTAATAAATAACGACTCGCACCGGCTTCACGCATGCGACGGTACGCCTCTTCGCTTTGTTCCCCTACACACATCGTTATGCCAAGAGAACCATCACCAATGGCTTTAATATCGCGAATTAAATCCACAACATAGTCCACAAAGGCATCATCACAGCGTTCACCAGATTGGAGTGTAATGGAACCATATTCATGATCGTACGCCCACTGTGCCATCTTGATGATATCTTCACGATTCATATCAAAGCGTTCCGTCTTATCATTTTCACGACGAATACCGCAATAATTACAATTCTTAATGCATCGGTTTGAGAACTCGATGAGTCCACGATAGTATGCTACAGGCTTTACGTATTTTACCTTCACTTCGTAGGCCTTTTTATATATCAACTGCAACTGTTCTTCATCAGTTACAGACATGAGAAATCGCAATTCCTCCTCTGTCAGCCATTCATCGCCAACGAGGTCTTTTGCAAGAATGTCTTGCACTTGCAAACAATCACTTCCTTTCGTAACGAACCGTCATCGATTCGCTTGGTATGGTAATGGATTCAATGTCAGAGACACAGGTAAATCCATTAACTTCGCGCGGCAAGTCCCGCACATGTTTCACTTGTCGAGTTAAACATTCATGAGCCATCACACCGCGACTCATTTTGGAGGACGTACTCATCTGCTTAAACGTATCGCCCCGTAATTCCCAAAATTCAACGGTTACCACCTTTGGATGGTTCACCATTTTTGCATATTCTTTAGATGCTAGGTTTAGAATCCAATCTTCCTTGTGAAAGTATGCATCCACCGCATCACGCCATGTATCGTATAGATTAATGCCCACCTTATCGACCATATCGAGTCGATAGTCGCGCACCCCCATATTAGGTTCAACAATGCCGTACAATGCAGACAGCACAACGAGATGGCTTTCACCAAAGGTCTTGGCTTCATCAGATAAGTTCGACCAGTCCAAATATTTGAAAGCAATACCATCATAACTTTCACAGGCACGACCTACGGGATGAGCCTCAAAGGACTGGTAAAAATCAAAGAGAGCCTGTGCCTTATCATCCTTTAATTTCAAAGCCTTTCCAAGAGTTACAACATCGAGAGATTGTACATGAGTTATAATCTTTTTCGTGATATTCGGCTGAAATTGGCCGTCTCGGACTGCATGATGTACTGCCTCAGCGTTGCTAGCAACATCGGCAATCGTTTTTGTCTTACTAGGAGAGAGGACGATTTTCATGAGATAATTCCGCCTTAATAGATTCCTCTGTCAAATTGTCGATCAATTCAGGGTTCCACAACATGAGAGGCACCGCCACTACGTGGCTTGCTTTCAATTCTTTACATAATTTAATGCATTCTTTGAGATAATTAGAATCTTCATCTACAAGATCGCATACGATAACCACGTGACGACCTTTAAGATTTACACCTTCGTAATCGATGCTTTCAGCAGATACTGTGAGCATGCCGGTTTCCAAGCGGCCTTCGCTCATGTCGTTTAAACGAGACATCAATACATGCTCAAGCATAGTAGATACAGGTGTCACTACGCGGCCAATACCGATAAGAGCCTCAGGTTGTGCATGAACGATAACTGTTTTCTTCCGTTTATCCGTTCTGAACTCAATAAGGGCTTTTTCTAAAGCGCCAAAAAATACGAATAACTGCCAAGGATCAAAGGAGCCTGTTTGGAACATATCGATAACAGAACCATCCTCATCCATATTGAGGCGCGTCAATAACTCTTCAGCAATATCGTTAACCACAACACTAAAATCAGATTGTATTGTCTCTTGTACGTTGATTTCCTTTGCCATTAGGGCCTCCTAGTTTTCCATATATCACACTGCTAAGGAATACTCCCAACAGATATTATATTATCCTTAAAAATATTATTCTTATATTATACTATTCTTAATTGTACCATATTTTATACCCCTCTTGGGTATTCAAAGATACGCGTTTTACATAATAGATACGTTAGCAACATGACAAAAGGACCGCCATAGCGGTCCTTTGTATTCTAATGTTGTACTCTAATATTATATTCTAATATTGTACTCTAATGCTGTATTCTAATTATGATTTTATAATAAACCTTTTGGTAACTAACAAAGAGTATGCTCTTAGCCTACAATCAATAAGTAGATATTCATGATTGTAACGATGATACCTATGTCCCATAAGAGAATATTTGTAAATTTACGGTTCGCGTATTCTCCCATGACCTTGCGGCTACTTGTCATGTAAAGTTGCAAGAAGATGGTGATTGGTAATTGCAAGCTCAAGAACATTTGAGAGAACAATAATGCTTGGAAGGAATCTGTAATAAACACGATCAATAATAATGCTGGAATATATGTTAGTGCCAAGCCTAGTCGCGTATGGAAGTCTTTCATATCATAAGACTCGCCAAACATTCCTGCAAAGATACTTGCCCCCGCCATACCTGCCGTAGCAGATGAGGCAAAACCTGCAAATAACAATGCTATCGCAAAAATAATACCCGCTGCGGGTCCAATGAGTGGTCGCAACAACTCCTCAGCCTGTTCAAGCTCTGTTACTTCAATACCATGAGCAAAGAAAACAGCCGCCGCCAATATAATCATGGCGGAGTTAATCATCCACCCAATCCCCATAGATAACAAAGTATCGAGGAATTCATAGCGTAACTGCCGTTTCATTATCGCTGGATCTTGTGTATTGAACTGGCGACTTTGGATGATTTCAGAGTGCAAAAACAAGTTGTGAGGCATAATTACGGCCCCTAATATACTCAAAATAACGAGCATCGATGTATTAGGAATATTAGGATCCACCCAACCGATACCAGCCGCTACCCAATCCACATTGACCATATTTACCTCAACAAGGTACGCCAATGCGATAAGGGATACAAAGCCAGCAATGATTCGCTCTAATTTACGATAGGAGTTCGTAATGAGCATGACCGTACAGATAAGAGCCGTCAAAATGCTGCCTATCAAGATAGGAATACCAAAGAGCATCTTCAAAGCGATAGCGGCGCCAATAAACTCAGCCAAGGCCGTCGCTGCCGCCGCAATTCCTGCCGTGCTAAGCACAAAGCGAGATGCATAACGTGGTAAGAACTCATAGGCACATTCCGACAAGCATTGACCGCGTACAATGCCTAAATGCGCCACATTATGCTGTAATAAAATGAGCATAATCGTAGATAGTGTGACTACCCACAACAATTCATAACCGTAACTGGCCCCAGCTGCCAAGTTGGCGGCCCAGTTTCCTGGATCGATAAATCCAACGGTTACGATTATACCAGGTCCTATATATTTAAAGACCTCACTGACCTGTTGCTTACCGTTTTGATGGACAGTAAACAATTGTTTCTTTAAAAAATCAATCATTATAACCCCTTACTAAGAGTTATAGAGTGAACGTCATCTCCGTCTGCATACGAGCATCTGTTTTAGACTTTTTATCCTTGGAGTCCGCATAACGAATACGCACTTCATTATTTACCTTAACGCGAGAATCATCAATTTTGAATTTCTTCATTTTTTCTTTGATTTGTTCATCTGTTAAAGCCCGTTCTTCCGGTTTTGCTACTTCATCGCCAGCTTTATCAAGGGCTTCTTGTTGATCCTTGGATACTTGGTAGGTCTTACCAGATTTTTTAGCCTTTTCAGCACGCTTTTCATCTAGTTTTTGACGGCGCTCATCAATAGCTTTTTTATCGCGAGCAATACGGTAATCCATTACATCACGCATATTTTCTTGGTAAATACGCAATGCATATTCCCGATCATTGTCGTTCATTTGCTCACGTTTTGTGACTACCTCATCGATAAGCGGCATAAGCTCATCCTTTGTGTAGCTAGCACCATCAAAAGTAAACCCGTGAGTATCTGTAATAGCACCATGTTTAATGAGCCTTTGTAACGCTGTATATGTCCAATCATTAGGCGTAATAACATCTGAGTTTATATGCTGTTGTCCTTTACTAGAACTATTAACAGTCTCTACATCAGCACTTACGCCATCCACCATAGGCCGTGCACTTGGGATGGCAATACTTTCAGCATGACTAAAGCCAACAGACGCAACGAGGCACAATGCACTAATGCCTAACGCTCGACGGATACGATTCATTTGACGTGTATGTTTTGTATTCATAAGAGTCTCCTTAAAATTACATTTTATACAATCTATTATATGAAACCCCTAGACATACGTCAACTCTATACCCTTACACACCTGTGTCATTCAATACTAATAAGGCCTCGGACTCACTCGAATCCTCACAAATAAGGCCTATATAAATAATATAATAAATCACTATATTATACAAAAAGACCCCACATCAAGTGATGTGAGGTCTTTACATGGCGGAGGATTAGGGATTCGAACCCTAGCGACGGTAACCCGCCCTAACGATTTAGCAAACCGTCCTCTTCAGCCTCTTGAGTAATCCTCCATGCTTTACTGGGTAATCATATCATACCCAATAAGGCATTGTCAATCGTATTATTTCAGCATAGATTCGATGAACCAGATTTGTTTTACATAGTATGCAACGTGATCTTCCATCATGCTTACGAGCAAGAAATCACCTTCTTCATCAGCGGCTGCACGGATAGCTACAGCTTGATCATTCATGTATTTAAAATCCTTAAGAAGGATATCAATTACCTTTGCTTGAGGAATGTCTTCTTGTCCCAATTCTTCGATTTTAGTCAATTTTGCGTATTCTGCAGAATTTACCAATGGAAATTGACCTTGCATTTTCACATGTTCTGCTACGGCATCAAAGTATTCAAAGGCTTCATCATAAATGGATTCCAAGTATTCATGAATAGATTTGAATTGCGGACCAGTTACATTGAAGTGTAGGTTATGTAATTTTACATTCCATACGGAAAGATCTGCTAAATATTGATTTACTTGTTGTACGTTTTTCATAATAAAACTCCTTTTTTCACTTAATTCTCAATTATAGTTTATTCTAAAAGCAGAACAAACACAGTTGGCTTCTACGCCATCAATTCGTTTATTTAATTTATAATCAATATTGATTATGTTTATATTTTACCAATAATGATTTTCCATGTCAATATATGAATAGATATTTTTGTATAAAAGTTTAATGAAAACATTATAACCATACTAAATCAAACATATCCCCAATCCAATACAATACAGGCCAAATCTAAATCCAATACTTCACGGAATCATATTTCTACGAATCATAAAAAAACCTCTAACTACTAGTTAATCTAATAGTTAGAGACTTGTATGATTCTATATTAAATATGACTCTATATTAAAAATGATTATATATTAAATACGCTTTTATATTAAATATAGTATTCTATGTAATTATCAGGAATCTTCTTCTCCTCTGCTTGTGCAGCAGCTGCATTGCGACTAGGTTTACGGACATACATATTTTCTGGATCTGTTTCAAAGATTACCATATCCTTAGGAATATCATGTTTGATAACGAGATTACAGCCAATCTTCGTGCGCGCCCCAATCGTAATATCTCCTAAAATTTTTGTACCCGTACCGATGAGTACATCATCTTCAATGGTCGGATGGCGCTTTACTTTTTTAGAAGACATTCCACCTAGTGTTACTTGATGGAACAAGGTTACATTATCGCCTACAATAGCCGTTTCACCAATAACAACCCCCATACCGTGATCGATAAAGAGACCGCGACCAATCGTCGCACCTGGATGGATTTCAATGCCCGTTACATGACGAGAATGGAGAGCCACACGACGAGCCAAGATGGGCCACCCCGCCTTATATAGACGGTGGGCAAAGAAATGCCAGAACAAAGCCGTAATATGAGGATATGTCCATATAACCATCCATACACTTGTGGCAGCTGGGTCAGAATCCATTACGCGCTTAATATTATATTGAATTTTGCCCCATAATTCGCGCAAACCTTGCATCATAGTGACTCCATCTCAAATAACTCTACTTAACATTCTACAGAAATATAGATATATCTAGTATACAACATATTGGGTCTATATTCCTATATATAAGGCTTTATATCTATATAGACCCTATTCTTTTACCAATCCAAAATTCAGTATTGTATCTATATGAACTCTATTATTTAACGTATTCGTTGTTGCCGAAGTCCAAGAGGGATAAATATTTCTCTACTCCATCAGGTGCAATAACAACGATGTTCGCCTTAGGTAACTCACGAGCCATGCGTTTTGCCGCTACAATGGCCGCCCCCGCGGAAAGGCCAATAGAGATACCACTTTCACGCATAAAGGTTTGCACCTCGCTAAAAGCTTCTTCGTCACTTACAGTTTGCACGCCGTCCATCAATGTTTGGTCAAAGTTTTCAGGAATGAAACCAGCCCCAATGCCTTGAATTTTGTGAGGGCCGCCCTTACCTTCGGTAATAGCAGGAGATCCCGTTGGCTCTACAGCAATGGCTTTTAGATTAGGATTATGTTCTTTCAATCGTCTTGTAACGCCTGTGAAAGTACCACCTGTACCGATACCCGCTACAAATACATCAACATTTGGCACTTGTTCTACAATTTCAGTACCCGTCGTGCGGTAATGCATATCTGGGTTTGCAGGATTTACAAATTGGCCCAAGGTGAAAGCATTTGGATACTTCTCCAAAATTTCATTGGCCCGCTCAAGAGCCCCCTTCATACCTGTTTCTTTTGGTGTTAAGATGAGCTGCGCCCCATACGCCTTAATAAGCTCTCGGCGTTCTTTACTCATACTTTCAGGCATGATAATCACTGTTTTAATATGTAAAATAGCGCCTACCATAGCAAGAGCGATCCCCGTATTACCACTTGTGGCTTCTACAATGATGCTATCCTCATGGATACGACCTTGCTCTTTTGCAGCCTGTAACATACCGAGTACGGCACGGTCTTTTACAGAACCGCCTACATTATATTTTTCAAGCTTTACATAAATATTGGTATTTGGCAATTGATATATCGGTGTTTTACCAATAAGTTCAGTTGTTTGGTTTGTTACTATACTCATCTAATTCTCCCTCTAGCGATAGATGATAAAAATCGTCCTTAGGAACATCCCAAGGACGATTTTATATTGCACCTTGTTATTCACCATATACGGAGTATAACCGTTTATGTATTCCAATTAATACAACCATACTCTAACATTTGAATCATTTCATTGTCAAGAGAATGAGAACGACTTTTAAAACCCTAAAAATACAGGAAATAACTAGCTTTATCTATTTTTTTGTAAGTGCGTCAAGTACCCCATCCCATGTGATGGGTACCATTATAATGATGAGGGCCAATCCAATAAAGAAAATTGCTCCTACCAAGACTGTAAGACGAGGGATAAGAGATATAGCCATGCTACTAACTAAGTGCGATACTTTAGTTATATCATGATGTAACGCTACATGACCCCATAAGAAACCAGCAACTACATAGGTGATAATATATGGGTCGAAAATGATTAGGGTCGTCAATTCATTATCAGCATGCATAATTCGGTTAATACTCGGAGACACTAGTGCATTTACAAGTATGGCTAGGATTTTAAACCACACTAGGCACACGATATAAGGCCACATTATTTTTATCGTCATTCTCAGCATATAGAGCAAGCCCACCAAGCTCGCTCCAAGAGAGCCTCTTTGACTCCCCATGTAGCGCTCCATCCAAGATGACTTCTGTTTACCTGCATCTACTTGGTCATAATAAAAGGATAAATCCCGTTCTCCATGGGCTAAATCAACAAGCCCTAATACTTGAAACAACACAAGCGAAAAGACTAGAATAACGCCTATTTGAAAGCTTTCACTAAAGAACATGTCCATGGGATCGAAATCAAGATAACCAATGTTAAAAAGATTACCATACACATCGTGAAACGCAATATATATACCATTCGTTACGAGCATATCTAGCACAAATAGAAGCAACACAAACATGATATATCCGTTCCAGCGAGTCCATTTACTTTGTTCTCTTAAATAAGTGTGAGTCCCTACAATTATTGATGCAGGTTGTAAAGACAAGGTCACACCCATCATAAAACAAATAGTAAAGGATGCAACCATTGTTAAATATTCGTATGCCATATTAACGGTATGCTACGCGCTCAGGCTGCATGTCGTGGAAATGAAGGCGCTCTTTTGCCGTCTTTTCCCACTCAGTACCAGGCTTGCCATAGTTTGCATATGGATCGATAGACAAGCCACCGCGCGGCGTAAACTTGCCCCACACCTCGATATATTTAGGATTCATCAACTTCACAAGATCTTTCATGATAATGTTGATGCAGTCCTCGTGAAAGTCCCCATGATTGCGGAAACTAAACAGATACAACTTCAAAGACTTGGACTCTACCATTTTCTTATCTGGCACATAAGAAATATAGATTGTGGCAAAGTCTGGTTGACCTGTCATAGGACACAAACTTGTAAACTCAGGACAGTTAAACTTAACGAAATAATCATTGTCAGGATGCTTGTTATCAAATGCCTCCAACACCTGTGGCGCATAATCAGTAGGATAATCGGTCTTGTGACCTAACATTGTTACCCCTTGTAACTCTTTTTCAGATCTGCCGGATGCCATAAGGAACCTCTTTCTATAAAATATAAATTCTACGAAATCATTCAATATAAATAAATTATATCATACGTAGTGCTAAAAAAGTCTTGATGTAAAATAGGCTTAAATAGAAAGTTGCAACTAACATAACTACAACATTCGTTTATACTGCAAATGACTAAATAAAAAAAGGACGCTATAGTCTTAAATCATTCAGTAATTAAAGCTACTGAATATTAGACTATAACGTCCTATCAGATTTAAATAATCATAACCTTAAAATTAATTCAAATATAATCATTTTTTTAAAAGTTTATATATAAAATACCATCCCAACATAAATACTCCACTAATAATATAAGCACTACCATAAAAGTATATCCAAAACTCGTCACTAGTAACCTCAGGATCCATAACAAACATAAATGTAATGCCTCCTAGAAAAAAAATCATTCCAACCCAAAAGATTAAATTAAATATTTTTAAAAACATTTTCACCTCAACAATATGCTAACGCTTATCAAGCGCTTCTCGTTCTTTTTTTCTATCTTCATTTTCTTCAACATTTATTCCTATAGAACCACCGACAACCTTTGCTAGACCAACTTTTAATTTTAGTTTACGTTTTTTTCTGTCTCCGTAAGCTTCTAAATGACCGCCCAAAGCCCCTGCGTAACCTTCTGCCTCAAGAGATACTTGTATCTTCCCCAGTCTCCATGTAGTAACTCCAGAAGGCCCACCAACATTAGGACCACTCCTTTCCCATGCATTCGCACGCCTAACAAGATATGTCTCCGTACCATAACTTCGTTAGCACTAGATACCGTAAATCCTTCTAAGCTAGAACCACCAACCATATTAGAGACCTCCGTGTCATGTATTTGTGGTTATTTACATTTTACACGAGATCTCTAATATAAGTCTTTTTATTTGTCGCAATATATTTTAAAATCAAGCCTAAGTATAAAATCGATAAATTCATTCCTTCTTCTTTATTAGTTTTATAAAATTAAAATTTATAATATAATATTCATATATCCATGTTATAGTACCCATTATGATTTATCGTGACGTTTTATACACAATGGAGGTTACCATGAAATTAAAACAACTGATTTTGTCCGGTATAGCCGTTGGAGCGCTAGCTTTCACAAGCGGAATGGTACAGCCTGCACAGGCAGCAGTCGGTATGGATACGCCTGCACCGACGCAAAGTTTAAAGAGACCTGCATCAGTAACGACACAGCATTATATCAATGTAGATGGCATATTATTGGAGCCCATAGATAATAAACCAAATGTTATCTATGTTGACGGTCAACCACTCATAGCGTTACGTCAAGTATCAGAAACATTAGGTTATAAAGTATCTTGGGATGCACCTACTAAAACGGCATTAATCGATATGAACATTGCTACCTTAGCGGTACAACCAGACTCTAAACAAGTCGTGCGCAAAGGTAAACTGCAAATCATCAACCTTGATACATCCGAATCTTTACTCCCTGCAGCACGTATGGTAGACGGAATTCTATATGTAAGTCCGAACGCATTCAAACTCTTGTTAAATGATGTAACCATCAATAAAGACGAAATATATATCGTTCCACAACAAAGTCAATTGGCCACTGATTCAAACACGCAAAAAGGCAAACGAAACGGTATTGAAACATTTTTACCGAATCAAGGAGATAAAGTAATTCCATACGAAGAAAAGGAAACCAAAGAAAAGAAACCTCTTATTACGGTAAAACGAACTAACACCAAAACAGATACCAAAGACACAGAAAATACCGAATATGTACGCTCTAACGGATTAAACAGATAATAAAATCTTTCGTATAGCTATATATAATTTAGCACCTTATAACTAAAAGAAGGCAACTCATCACCATGATGGATTGCCTTCTTTTTGATTTTTGCTAGCTTATTATTTCCGTTACTTTATATTGTTACTTTATTATTACTTCTTACACTTTACGTCTCAATACAGTTTATTGCTTACTGTTTTTTGACAGATTATCTAAGCTATCTTTTGCCGTATCCATACTCCGCTTCAGATTCTTCATGGATTCTTTCATGTCCGGCGCTATAAGCCCAGATTTGTCGATGCCCTTTGCAGAGTCAGAAGCACGCCTACTATTTTCCTTAGCTTGTTTCATATCATCTTTAATGCGAGTCATATTTTCATCAATTTCATCAAATGACTCATCATACAGAATGAAATTACTGCCTCCGTGAGAAGTAATATTAAGCGGCCCCATTGTGAGCTGTCCATCATCGATACGCAGAGCATCCGTAGTGATAGTGGTGATTTTCGTATGTACGTTCACATCGCTAAAGGATAAATGCCGCCCTTTATTGTGAAAGTTTCCCGTAATACTTTGAATCGGAATCAGCATATAGTGCCCTTCACCAGACCAGAAGTTACCCCATACCTCCATGTCTCGAGGTTGGCCTTCACTTTTAAAGTTCAAATTTGCCGATACGGGCACGAGAAACTCAGGAGCCTTGAGGGCTACACTACTATCTAAATCCTTTGCTACGCCTGTAATCGTATAGGCTCGAGTGTCCAAATTATATACACCCTTAGCCTCCAATTTACCGCTGTATACATTGGCACTAACGTTTTCAAAATTCAAAATACCATCTTGGTACGTCACATCTCCTACTACATTCTCAAAAGTAAGTGCAGGAATGCGTAAAATAGGCATCGTCACACGACCTTTAGCAAAAGGACGGTTAAAATCGCCTGTTACTTTTGTAAGCAAGGTCATGGCATCATGAATATTCTCACCAAAGCCTAGTGATGATGGATCCACCCCTTTCACATCAAATTGTAGATCCAGTTGAGGCATGCGATGCTTTAAAACATCCTTTAAATCTACACGACCTTTTAATACGAGACCATCCCCTATGGCGGTACCACCAAATTTGCCCGTTTCCATATCGATACGAATGGCCCTCTTACTATCAAGATCAATTTTTGAGTTTACATTCTTTATCACATAATGGCGGTTTCTATTAAAGACCTCTAACTGACTATTTCTAAGTGTAATCTTAAGATCTAAATGTTGACCTTGCCAATTAAAGTTACGTACTTTCTTACCTAGTTCCTCTTGCCGTTCTTGTGTGGTCTTTTTAGGTGCTTTCGGACGAGGCTCTACCTCATTAATTGGTTTATGTACATCTGGAGATATGGGCGCGAAATCTAACCGATTATTATCGTCTAAATCAATAACTATAACCGCATCATCTAATTCAATGCCCTTGATAGCAGAGGATTTAAAGTTACGTGTCACCACATCCCACATATTGACGCGGACTTTCCCGCTTGGTGCATTGAACAACTCATGTCCTTCTGGGTCCTTCCAAACAAGGCCTGTAAAAGTCAGAGTCCCCCACGGGGTAGCAGATAAACTTTCAACAGTAACCGTACCGCGCATCAAAGTTTGTCGAGCCATAACCTCATTAAAAATAACGCCCATTCCACGACTAGCAATGGTTGCTAGTACAAAGACTAGAATCGCTCCAATGGCAAGAAAGGCAGCAATGCCTTTTAGGCCTTTCTTATACAATTGTTTATATTTTGTCCAATAAGAACGTATATAATGTTTCATAGCCCTATTATAACATGTTCAAATCACAATACCTATGTGGTGTTGCCTGTATCAATCATATTGACCATAAGAAACTCCTTTCCATACAAAAAGCGCCTTGCTCACAGAAAACTCTGCATGCAAGGCGCCATTACCTAACTATTTTATAAAAAAGGCAGCACATTTATAAATTAAAAGTGCACTCACAAATGTGAGTGCACTTTATATATTGCAATAATCAATCTTATGCTTTTACTTCTTTACCGTATTTTACAAGGCTTTCAGCTTCGATTTCAGCTTGAGTCCGATAGTCTTGAGGAATGCTAGACAAGCGAATCCAACTACGTACGGCTTCTACCAATACGATAAGGATCATGAAGAACATAGCAGCACTAAATACTACTAGAATCCATTTACCAGCAGGAATATAGCTATTAAATACGTTTTCAAAATCTGCTGCAATAGCAACGATAGCCATTAGGATACATGGAATACCTGTTACCCAGGCATAACGTTTACGGCCAAGTCTCATAATAACTGTAGTACCTACGGCCAATGTCATGGTACCTAATAATTGGTTAGATACGCCGAATAGAGGCCAGATAATACCGATGTTACCTTGTAGAACTAGGTAGCCCCACAAGATACAAATTAAAGCGGCACAACCATACACACCAGGAGCCCAGTGTTGGTCGTTGAATTTAGGATGGAAATGACCTAATAATTCTTGAAGTAAGTAACGACCTACACGAGTACCAGCATCGATTAATGTCATGATGAACAATGCTTCAAACATGATACAGAAGTGATACCAGTAACCCATCAAGTGAGCCATGTTAGGCAATCTAGAGAAGATATGAGCCATACCTACTGCAAGGGATACGGCGCCACCAGGACGGTGCATCAAGTCTTCACCAACCATTGCAGACAATGCTGGCAATTCATGGACTTGAAGGCCTAAAGCTTTGAAAGACTCAACTGTGGAGTTAATCGCAAAGTAATCATCTGGATGCAATGCAGTGGCAGCAATCAACGCCATCATAGCGATGAAGCCTTCTGTTAACATCGCACCATAACCGATAGGTAAAATTTCTTTTTCATTAGTAAGCATTTTAGGTGTTGTACCTGTAGCAATAACAGTATGGAAGCCAGATAATGCACCACATGCGATAGTAATGAAGATGTAAGGGAATACGGAACCTTTCAATACAGGACCGCCGCCCCAGATGTAAGGAGTTACAGCTGGCATTTGAATTTCAGGCATTACGATAATAATACCAAGTGCCAATGCGCCGATTGTACCGATTTTAAGGTATGTGGACAAATAGTCACGAGGAGCAAGTAACAACCATACTGGCAATGCAGCTGCAAAGAAACCATACACAGCAAGCATAATTTCAATGGTTTGCAAGTCGTATGTGAACCAAGATGCATATTCGCTAGCCGCTACATTTGGACCGTAGATGATGGCTGCGAAGATTAAGGCTACCCCAATAATAGTCGCCTCTTGGATTTTACCAGGACGCAACCATTTCAAATAAATACCAATAAAAATAGCGATTGGAATAGTAGCAAATACGGAGAAGAATCCCCAAGGAGAGTTATGCAATGCGTTAGCTACTACTACAGCCATACCAGCAAGGGTAATAATCAATAGGAATAAGGTAGCGAGCATAGCACCAAAACCAGCAAGTTTACTGATTTCTTCGCGAGCAATATCCGCAATCGATTTACCATCGTAACGAACGGAAGCAAACAAGATAACCATATCATGTACAGCACCGGCTAATACGGAACCAATTAGGATCCATAATGCCCCAGGCAAATACCCAAACTGTGCTGCGATAACAGGACCTACAAGTGGACCTGCACCAGCAATTGCTGCAAAGTGATGACCAAAGGTTACCCATTTGTTGGTTGGCACGTAATCGTGACCATCATTGTGAACCATGGCTGGCGTTGGACGATATTGATCCAATGTCAGTACCTTAGCCGCTATAAAAGCCCCATAAAAGCGGTACGCTAAAATTAGAATACACGCGGAGGCAATAACTAAGTAAATACCATTCATAACCATATAAACACCTCCAATAATCACGTGACATGGAGTATATGAATATTACTGATAAAACTTATGTATCGTATCCATGCCACAATGGCTTCCTAAAATGTTAGTACTTACAACATTATTGTATAACTAATCAACAAGGTGTCAATTATTAATTTCTCATTTTGAAAGTTAAGTATAACTATAAAGCATAATAACGGCATTCTCTACCTATGAGATGCCGTTATTATCCTAGATATATTGGTTACTGAATGACTCATTCTTATCTGTAATAAAAGATAGCTATATCCCTATTCTCCTGCTTTCCTATAAGTTTTTGTAATAGTCCCAAATGTACGCAACAAATTTAGACCTACGACACCGCTTTTTTCAGGGTGGAATTGCATTCCATATACTCTACCTCGTTCTACAATGCCAGGTACATCGATACCATAATTTGCAGTAGATATGATATATTCAGGATCTGTATCCACATAATAGGAATGAACGAAATATGTATATTGATCATCTACATTGCTAAAAGCACTATGAGGCTGGTGTACTACATTTTTATTCCAACCCATATGAGGCACGCTAAGGCCAAGGTTGCGAGGAATTTCTTTTACCTTACCGGGAATAAGGCCTAAACCGGGCGTTGGGCCGTATTCTTCAGATTCTTCAAATAAAAGTTGCATGCCTAAACAAATACCTAATAAAGGTATTTCACGTTTTACTACTTCATAGATGACATCGACTAAACCACGTTCTTTTAGAACTGCCATCGCCGGTGCATATGCGCCTACACCTGGCAAGAGAACACCATCAGCATTTAGTATGGTCTCAGGATCTGCCGTTAGCACTGCATCAAGACCGATATAAGCTAATGCTTTCTGAACATTGAAGGTATTCCCTGCATCATAATCTATAATGGCAATCATAATAAACTCCATTCTATAGGGTAAAACACGATAAGATTAAACAAAACGTATTACGAATTGTATGTTATTCTGTACGAATTAATTCATGAAATCTCTTAATATCCTGCGCATAACATCCCCATCTTGAGACATAGGAATCGTAAGACGCAACCACCCTTCACGTTGACCTCGGCGCACTTGGTAACCTGATTTGAGCCAAGCATCTGCAAGACCTTCCGCATCAGGCGCTGCAAAAAAAATAAAATTAGCCTCACTCTTATAGTAGTGAATACCTAGCTCGTCAAAAAGGATTTCCCATTTTGACCGTTCCTCTGCATTTTGAGAGACCGTTCTCGCCACGAATTCTTGATCACCGAAAGCGGCTTCTGCAGCCACTTGAGATAAGGTATTCAAATTATACGGCAAGCGAATGGTTTGCATATAATTTGCCAATTCTATAGGTGTCATCATGTAACCTACACGGTAATTGGCAAGGCCATAGGCTTTCGAGAAGGTACGCATGATAGCCACATTAGGGAACTCATCCAAGAGCGCACGTGCCGTAGGAACTGCTACAGAGGTAACAAAATCGATATACGCCTCGTCTATGATGACCAAGGTTTCCTTTGGTATAGCTGCTACAAGTTTGCGGATATCTTCAACAGACTCATAGGTACCCGTTGGATTATTAGGATTACAAATCCACACGAGGCGCGTCGTTTCATCTACAGCTTTCACGAGAGCAGAAAAATCATACTGTCCTGTTTCAAAATCAGCTGGCACCTCGCGGATCTCAGCACCTTCCACGAGGCCATTCAAGGCATATTCCGAGAAGGCTGGCACGCTTACTACGATGGAGTCACCAGCGGTAATCAATGTTTTATTGACCATGGCGATGACCTCATCGAGACCTACGCCGATGACGAGTTGCTCAGGTTGTACTTGCCAGTAGTCAGCGAGTTTCATACGCAAATTGGAGGCGTTGCCATCCGGATAGTAGTTGGCATCATTATGGGTTACATAGCTAAGGATAGCCTCCCGTACCAATGGCGATGTACCGTAAGGATTTTCATTCGCCGACAAGCGCACCAATCGCTCTACACCAAGGCGCTCTTTCACCGCTTCAGCCGGCTCCTCAGGTATATAAGGTTTCAATGTGCGAATTATCTCTTTCATAGGCTATCCTTTCTATCTATTTCCTTAACGCATATAACACATAAAACATATATAAACTCGCCAGATCATATGCCTAGCTCATAATAGGATATACATTATAAATTTGTAATCTCTGGGCGCTCCGTAGTCTTGCTCACTACCCCTTCGCGACTCGCCAGCTCAGCTTCAATGGCTTCGTATGGAATATTTTTCTCCGCTAATAACACGAGCAAGTGATATAACACGTCTGCTGTTTCGTAAATCAGTTCTTGTGGATCTTCATTTTTTGCGGCGATAACGACTTCCGTTGCCTCTTCCCCCACTTTTTTCAAGATTTTATCGAGTCCTTTGTCGAATAAATAATTCGTATAAGACCCTTCCTTTGGCTGTGCCTTACGGTTTTTAATAATTTCGTATAATTCGTTCAGTGTTTGCTGTGCCATGTTTAACTCCGTTCTACTTCATTAAAGAAACAGCTTGTACGCCCGGTATGACAGGCAGGACCTTCAGGCTTAACTTGAATAAGCAAGGTATCTCCATCACAATCTAGGGCCATACTCACCACATGCTGCACATTGCCGCTAGTCCCACCCTTATGCCATAACTCCTTACGAGATCGAGACCAAAACCACGTTTCCTTTGTTTCTAATGTTTTGTGAAAGCTTTCTTCGTTCATCCACGCCACCATGAGAACGTCCTTAGTCTCCGCATCTTGCACAACCGTTGGCAGTAAGCCATTTCCTTTTTCAAAATCCGGTTTCATATTCTATCCTTTATTAAAAGTAATCACCAATCTGTTATCCTATATTAGCTTGTATCTCTATCTACTGCTATTGCTATTTCTATTTCTATTTTCTGTTTATCTATAAACAAACTATTTAACTAACTCTGAACATATAGACTAGCAGAGAGTTTACGAGAGATAGTATTTTTTTAGATCTATTTTAGCGTACTGTAATTCCGTGAGCTCGTAGTTCTTGCTTGAGTTCAGGAATTTTAACTTCCCCAAAGTGGAATATAGATGCTGCCAGTGCACCGGTAACACCTGTCTTTTCAAAGAGGTCTACAAAATCCTCAACCTTACCCGCACCTCCAGATGCAATGATAGGTACATTTACGACGGACTCTATGGCCTTATATAGTTCAATATCAAAGCCGGATTTTGTACCATCTTTGTCCATGCTCGTCACCAGCAATTCCCCTGCTCCACGAGCTACGGCCTCTTTAGCCCAGTCGAGAGCTCTCACCTCTGTACGCTTGCGACCGCCGTGAGTGTAAGCATACCATTCACCAGTTTCTTCATCGGTTTTCACATCGATGGCTACCACCATGCATTGATTACCAAACTTTTGAGCCCCTTCTGTGATGAGCTCAGGGTTAGCAAGAGCCGCGGAATTTAAAGATACCTTGTCCGCACCAGCTTTCAATAAAGCCGTCATATCATCAACACTCTTGATGCCGCCCCCCACTGTGAGTGGCATAAAAACTTGTGTGGAGATTTCTTGTACCACATCGCGCATAGTGGTCCGCGCATCAACGGTGGCCGTAATGTCTAAAAATACGAGCTCATCAGCTTGTTGCTGCTCATAGGATGCCGCAATGTCTACGGGACTGCCTACGTCTACGAGATTAACAAAGTTAACCCCTTTTTTTACCCGCCCATCATCTACATCTAGGCAGGGAATAATCCGTTTCGCTAACATAAAGCTCCTTTCCATCGAGTGTTACTCAATATAATTCAGCTATTACACCCAATACATTTTAACTGCTATACTCAACATATTTCATTGACTATATATAATACATTTATTGAGTACGTACAATATATTTATTGATTATGCACAATATTCCATTGGTTACAGCCAATATTTAAGAGCATCACAGTCATTTCTATTATTTCTACTGATTGTACTCGGCGATTTCCTCTAGCGTAATTGTGCCCTCGTACAGGGCCTTGCCAACGATACTATCCATGACACCTTTTTGTTCTAAGGATTTAATATCCTCTAGGTTACGAACGCCACCAGAAGCAACGATGCGTGCTGTAGGGAATTCTTTTTGCAAATTCCCAAGTAACTCTTCATTGGCGCCCTGCATCGTACCGTCTCTGTCTACATCGGTAACGATAAAATACTTTGCCCCACCTTCAACCATGGCACCAATTAAATCAGTCATCGGCACGTCGGATTGGTCGAGCCAACCTTCAGCGGCGACCTTGCCATTTTTTCCATCTACACCGATAACAATGCGCTCCGCACCGTATTCAGCGATAACCTGCTTTGTGAGCTTCGGATTTTTAAGAGCTACAGAGCCTAAGATAACGCGGTCTACGCCCAAGCCTAAATAGAGGTCAACGGCCTCTTTATCTCGAATGCCACCTCCAATTTCAAGGATGCCTGTGAAAGCTGCACGCACTGCTTTTACAATATCTACATTTACAGGCTTGCCCGCCTTGGCTCCGTCTAAATCGACTAGATGCAAGGCTCCAACTTCAGCTGCTTCATATTGTTTCGCTTGGTCTACTGGATCAGGATTGATGACCGTCTCCTGTGCGAAGTCACCTTTATAGAGGCGAACACTGCGCCCATCTTGTAAATCTATAGCTGGAAAAATCATAGGTTCTCCTTTATTAAATGACTGTATTAAATAACGCCCTTTGTAGAATTTACGCCTTGAATATCTGGGTTAATAGTAACTGCTTTGCGCAACGCACGACCCGTTGCCTTAAACATGCTTTCAATAATGTGGTGTGTATTGCGACCATATAGATTGCGCACATGCAAATTCATAGCAGCGCTCATCGCAAGAGCTTGGAAGAAATCCTCCACCAACTCTGTTTCAAAGTTGCCACCTAGAATCGGCGTACTCCATTCCCCTTGGAAAACGAGGTATGGACGACCACTCAAATCGATTACAACTTGCGTCAATGCTTCATCCATAGGAACCCACGCATCGCCATAGCGCTCGATTCCAGCCTTGTCGCCAAGGGCTTTCACCAAAGCCTGACCTAATGCAAGTCCAACGTCCTCAACCGTATGATGAGCATCCACATATGTATCACCCTTTGCCTCTACCACAAGTCCAAAACGGCCGTGTTTCGCCAATAGCGTCAACATATGGTCAAAGAAGCCTATTCCGGAGGATATGGAGCTCGTTTGTGCCCCATCAAGGGTAATTTCTACTGTAATATCTGTTTCTTGAGTGGTGCGTTGCACCGTACCTGTGCGTATCATAATATTCCCTCTATTTTTCAAATCGTACTTCGATGGCACGAGCATGCGCTTCGAGACCTTCCGTACGAGCCAATGTAGTAATGTGTTTTGCCACTTCTTCTAAACGTTCTTTTGTAAATTGTGTGAAAGATGTACGTTTCACGAAATCATATACGCCTAACGGAGATGAGAATCGCGCCGTACCACTAGTAGGCAATACGTGGTTCGTACCACCTACATAATCGCCCAATGGCTCAGACGCATAAGCGCCGAGGAATACGGAGCCTGCATTTTGAACGAGGCTCATGTAATTCATTGGATCTGGCAATTGGATTTCCAAATGCTCTGGAGCCACTTCGTTCATCACCGTGAACATGTCTTCAATGTTGTCCATAATGGCAATATAACTGTTGTTTTCAATAGCTGGACGAGCGATGCTTTCACGAGGTAACAATTTAAGTTGACGTTCCACCTCATCGGATACGACATTTGCTAAGCTTTCACTGGTAGTCACCATAATAGCGCGCGCACGAGGGTCATGTTCTGCTTGGGATAAGAGATCTGCTGCGAGATGCACTGGATTTGCGCTGTCATCGGCGATAACACCAATTTCACTTGGGCCCGCAATCATGTCGATATCGACTTGGCCAAATACTTGACGTTTCGCCGTTGCCACGTAAATATTGCCAGGACCTACGATTTTATCTACCTTTGGAATCGTTTCCGTACCATAAGCGAGGGCTGCCACACCTTGGGCACCACCCACTTGATATACCGCATCAACGCCGGCAAGCTTTGCAGCACCTAATACGGCAGGATTAATGCCATCCTTTTGAGGAGGCGTAACCATGATGATTTCTTTTACACCTGCGATTTTTGCAGGCAAAGCAGTCATGATAATGGTTGAAGGATACGCAGCCGTACCTCCAGGAACGTAGAGACCAACGCGAGCCAAGGGAATGACCTTTTGACCGCGGATGATGCCCGGTGTGTCCATGTCCACAAAACCTTGCTCGATTTCACGGCTGTGGAATTCTGTAATGTTTGCCTTTGCCTTTAATAATGCGGCTTTCAAATCATCAGATAAAGACTCATAAGCTGCGTCGATTTCCTCTTGAGGCACCTTGAAATCTTCAATGGAAACACCGTCAAATTTTTCAGAATACGCTTTGAGCGCCGCATCACCGTTAGTGCGGACATCTGCAATGATATCGTACACGCGACGTTCAATCTCCATATCTGTGGTTTGCTGTGTGTAATTCCGTACAATGGCAAGCATCGCCTTTAATGATTCCTTATATATTTTCATCTGTCATCCTTCTTCCTATTTGAGCTATCCGTATTGCTAGTTAAATATATGATTCACTCTACATCTTATTTATTAATTTTTATTAATTGCTTCTGAAAGCTGATCTATGAACTTAAAAATGGTGTTTCGCTTTTGTTTTAATGCTAATGGATTTGCTACTAAGCGTGTAGATATGGGCTGTAACCAATCAAAGATTTCTAGATTGTTTTCACGCAAAGTGGTGCCCGTTTCCGTAATATCTACGATAGCATCTGCTAGTCCTACAAGTGGGGCCAGCTCAACAGAGCCTTCAATCTTGATGATTTCCACATCTTGAGCTCCAAAATACTGTTTTGTAATGGTTGGATATTTCGTACCAATGCGTTGACGGCGACCTTCTTTAGGATCATAGCCCTCTAAGGACGCCAAGATAAATTGGCATTTACCCGTTTGTAAATCTAGCATTTCATAGCTTGTATCGTCTTGTTCATCGAGCACATCACTACCGACAATACCAAGATCAACAACACCATTTTTCAAATACGTCGTTACATCTGGCCCCTTTGCAAGGATGACCTCCATAGAACCGTCTAAAGAGATAATGAGCTTACGCGCCTTATTATGTAATGGCTCGCAATCAATGCCACATGCTTCTAGGAGTGGAATAAAATCCTTTTCTACGCGCCCCTTCGTAAGAGCAATGCGTAATGTATCATTATCTTGAGCTTTGCTTGCACCCTGCAAGGTAACATCAGTCAAGACGTCGATATTGAAAGCCATCCCCACAGCTGGCATCGGCGTACCATCAAAGCTAGATAGCAAGCCATCATAGCGACCGCCGCTGACGATGTATTGAGACACGCCATCTACATAGCCTCTAAACGTAAGGCCTGTGTAATAGGATTGAAGCGGTTCCGTAGATACATCGATGCGAACCTGTTGCCCCGTTGCTTCCACTTGGTTTGCCATATCTACAAGATTATCTAAAATGCGCTGCGCCGCTGCAGGCAAGATAATTTGATTAAGCTCATCCTTTATATCTTGAACCGTACCAAACAAGCGAGGCCATACAGTTAAGAAAGGATATAGCGCACTATTTTTAAAGTCAGAAATCAACTCGTTATATCGTGGCAAATATTTAGTAAATAAAGCCTCTAAGAGCTCTGCTTTTTCATCATCACTGAGTCCAAGAGCATCGGTAATAGCACGAGAAAAACGAGCATCCCCAATTTCGAGCAATAAACTATTGCCCAATTGAGCTTCATTCACCTCTTTAATAATCTTGAAGCACTCTTGCTCAGCCTCAAGCCCTTTATAGCCCACCATTTCAATGCCACCTTGCGTCACTTGGTTAACATCGCCACGATGCTTTTTATTTTTCATAAATACATCGCCCAAGTAGTAGAACGTGCGAGGCAATTCAATATTTGTAGTCGCTAAGAAACGACCGATAGGCATGGTCAAATCAGGACGAATTACGACGGACACTTCAGAACTATCCATGAATTCGTACATATGTTGACCCCGCCCCATTGCATAGCCATTGAATACATCTTTGTACTCTACGAGAGGCGTAGAGATCTTTGTGTATTGACGATTTCGACAAAGACCGAGTACATATTGACTCACATCATCCTTACGCTCTGCTACAATCCCTATATCATCGCGGAAACCAGTAGGTAATTGCTGCTGTACCATCGTAAACATCCTTTCTATCAATTGATTCATATCATTTCTCGTGTTTTTGAAAACTATATACCTATATTAACCTTTTAAGTTATATGACGATTTAAGTCATCTAGCTATTCAGTTTACTATGAGAAAAAATTTACCTATATCGATACTTTTCTATTTTATCGCTTTACTTTATTAAAGTATGAAATCATAATATAACGGTTCTATAGAATTGTCAATAGAACCGTTAATATTTCATATATTTACTATAATGCTAATTTAATGCTATCCCCAAACTCGTTCTATATCTGCCACGCTATGTGCATCAGATCCCAATACAAATGGCACACCGATGATAGCCGCCATGCCTTGAATGAAGCGACTTGGGTACATTTCACGACAATCTGGTTTGAAGAAGCCACTCATGTTGTAGTCTAGCTCGCGACCTTGGACACGCATGATATGCAAAATATCGCTTACCACCTGCGCATTGCGACGATCTAAATGACGTTCAAAACCAAAGTGATGTTGGTATTTCTTGATTAAATCAAAGTGCCCAATACGTTTAGGTGTATATTCACCGAGGTCAGCACGCACGGCTTGTCGCACGGTGGAGTAATATTTGTAATATAACTCATATTGTTTTTCAATCCACGGCCCGAACCCTTTTTCAAATTCTTCAGGACTGTAGTCTAAGCAGTAAAAGGTATTATTAACGCCTTCCATAAAGTGAACGGATAAAATATTATCATCTGTCAACGGACCATAGCGATCCAAGAACTCTTGAATGTCTGATTCAAAGCCTGGAATATAATCGACTTCAAAACCGAGAGAAATATCGATATGTGTGCCATACGCACGTTGTAATTGACGACCCAACTCTAAGTAAGTATCAACTTCATTTAATTTCAAAGACGCTGTGTCATAGGCCTTTTTATCACCACCGTATTCTGCAGCAAAAGCTGTTGGCAATGGTGCATGTTCTGTAAGACATACCTTTTCGATACGCAACTCGATGGCCTTCTCAATCATCATCGCAGTTCGGTCCCCACTACCATGTGGACACAATTCCGTATGCACATGACCGTCCACGAGACGGCTGCGATACTTACTATATCCAACGAACTGCCGTTCATCTTTCATGTTCATTCAATCACCCCTATTCGCCCTAACCCCTGGCGAATCCTTATCTATAATCTATACATCATTGGTATAACGTATTAATTTATATATTTTACTATACTAATTATTATACCAATAATGCGTATGTTTCGGTATCCTGATATTTACCATGTTTGAATCCAACTTGAGGCGTTAGACCACAATAGGTAAAGCCAAATCGCGCGTGTAACTTGGTGCTGCCTTCATTGCCAGCCGTAATAACGGATACCACATTGTGCAATAATGGATCATTTTTTGCTATTTCTAAAATATGAGCCATCAGTTGTGTAGCGATCCCCCTACCGCGATAATCTTGATGGATATAGATAGATAATTCGACGGTACTTTTATAGGCCTCTTTAGGTCTATATGGTGAAAGCGATGCATAACCTGCTACAATTCCATCAACGGTACCTACCACAATAGGATGATGCTCATCGCTATGAGATTCATACCATTCCTGCCACTCTGGCAACGTGCGCGGTTCAAGATCAAGCGTGGCTACGCCGTTCACAACCTCATAGTTGTAAATATCTAAACAAGGGGCTATATCATTCCTTGTAATTGGTCGTATTACTAATTCACTCATAAGTATTCCTCAAAACTGTAGGTATCCTAAAAAATATTATTTCTATTTAACATAATATATAAAAATAGCCCACATACGCAAGAAAAAGGACGAACTATTCGTATAACATACCATTTCACTTTTCTCCATCTTTTGAGGTAAGAATTACATATTTTACATCTATATCCCCAATACAACAAAACTGAGTGGTAAAAACAACGTTTTTTACCACTCAGCATATACATTTTGAAGCATATATAAGTAAAAAGCTCTTATTTTACTTATATACTATCATCATATTTTTTATTATGACTATTAAAGCTAGTACATTTCTATAGGAGCAAAATTATACTCTTACTTGATATATAAGAAAATTACACAATAACAAATAAAAGTATTGTAATAGCAATTAAAGCACTAATAACAGTATAGTCAATTCTTTTCAATCCTACAGATGCAGCAAAGCTGTGTGTGGGACCACCAAAACCACGTAGTTCCAAGGATAACGCCATTGTCTCAGAGCGTCCCAAGGATTTTAGTAGCAATGGTTGGATAACAGATGCATAGGATTTGATGCGCTTAATGAAGTTGCCTTCTAGAGATAAGCCACGGCAAGCTTGCGCCTCTTGTACAGCATGGCTTTCAGCAATAAAGTCAGGCACAAAGCGAAGTGCTGCAGTGAACATAAATGCATATTCGTAAGGAATTTTGCATTGTGTTACGAGCGCTGCCGTAAGGTCTTGCAATTTTGTAGTTGCCAACAGGCCTATAAAAACAAGTGTCATAGCCAACATTCGTAAGCCGGATACGATGGCAGATGTTACATCGCCACTGCCAAGGAATTGGATGAGGCCAAGGAATACAGCAAAGCTAGTTAATGCCAACACAGCTTTGCGTTGTTTGAACAACAACCCTGCCATAAACAGTACACCAAGTTCTACTACGACTAATGCCAATAGCGATGCCCAGTCGCGTAACAGGATGGCCCACACGGATACAGCGAGGGTCATCAAGATTTTTGTTAACGGTACTAAACGTTCCATATATCCCTCCTATTTTCCACTCAACTGAGCCACTAACTTGGATTTCAATTCATCCATAGATTTGCAATAGCCTAAGGATGGTACCGCTAGTGAAAGTTCCACACTTGGTGGTTTCGTAAGGCCTAACTCTTGCAATTCATCCGTAGATTTTTTGAATAATTCTTCTGGACTGCCGTCAAAGGCAACGGTTTGGTTGCCCATAATGATAGCACGGCTACATTCGCTAGCCATGATTTCCATATCATGGGTAATAAGAAGGATTGTGATACCTTCTGAATTAAGCTGACGCAATAATGCTAATAGTTCTTTAGTTTCCTTACCATCTTGACCACTAGTTGGTTCATCAAGGATGAGGATTTTAGACTGCATAGCCAACGCAGAAGCAATGGCAACACGTTGCTTTTCACCGCGGCGCAATGTTGGAGGATAGGCTTCACGCAAATGACCGATGCCTGTGCGCTCCAATACTTCATCAACAATACGCTTCACTTCGGCTTTACTCCGTCCCAAGGACTCAGGTCCGAAGGCAACCTCTGTGGCTACGGTAGGTCTGAACATTTGGCGATCTGGCTGTTGGAATACATAGCCGATAAATTGACCCCGTTTAGACGGCGGCATGGACGTAATATCTCTGCCGTTATAATACATGTGGCCTTCCCTAGCCTTTTCGAGGCCTACGAGCAAACGTGTAATAGTCGTTTTGCCGCAACCATTACGGCCACCGATAGCGATATATTCGCCTCCTTCGATGGTGAAAGTCACGTCTCGGAAAATATCTACGGCTGGCACATAGCCAAAACGGATCTTTTCAACCTTAAGCATGAGCGCCACCGTCCTTTCCTGGTACATCATCAACGCGTTGAACTGGTTGTCTATTTTCTACTATATTAGATTGATCAACAAGATTATCTACTGTATTTCTTTGATTAGCCGGAGAGTTGCTTTTACCATGCACCTCTGTTTGAATCGCATGAGCCATTTCAATTTGGTGCAAGCCCTTGATAGCAGACTCAATGCTGAGCCAAGGTTCATCACTGTGGAAGCCGGCTTGTTCCAATTCCATATAGGTTGTAAACACGGATGGCAATGCATCAACGTGAATATTGTGTTCATACATATAACGAAGCGTAGTAGGTACATCATCGTCACAAGCGATAGAACCATTTACCATAAGGGCCATGCGGTTAGCGTACGGCAATACGGCATGCAAATCATGGTCGATAACGACAACGGTGATACCGTGTTTTTGGTTCAAATCACCTACGAGGCGATATAATTCAGCGGTCCCATCTGGATCGAGGGAGCTAGTCGGTTCATCAAGAACAAGTACGGTTGGGTTCGTAGCCAATACGGAAGCAATAGCCAAACGTTGGCGTTGACCACCAGATAAACTTGTAATCTTGCGGTCTTCTAAACCTACGAGGCCAACTTGCTTAAACACCTCTTCAGAACGAGCTTTAATAGTTTCACGGTCATAACCGCGGTTTTCCATAGCAAAGGCCACTTCTTCACGAACTGTCATCGTTACGAGCTGTGTATCGTAGTCGGCTAGAACTACACCGATATGGTTCGCTAGTTCTGGGATTTCCATTTGCGTAGTCGCATGACCATCTACAAAGACCATGCCTTCTAGACGTCCACCATAGAATTTAGGCACCGCCCCTACCATCGCCATACAAAGGGTGCTTTTACCACAACCGGCGGGGCCTGTAACAACGAGAAAATCACCTTCATTTACATCGAGATTGATATTTTCGAGGGATGGTGTAGTCGCCTTAGGATGATAGTAATTTACGTGCTCAATGGATATTTTAGCTTGGCGCTCAGGCAAAATAGTCAAGCGACTATGATCAGATGTCAATTGATCTGCATTTGGCAACATGCCACGTTTAGAGAATAAACGTTGTGCCGGAATATACAAAATTGGTGTAATGGCACCGTTCAAGGCCCCTACGATGAGTACCAATGGCCACATGCCGTACATGTACACATTATTTGGCAACCCAAGCACTTGCCACAAAATGGTAACAAAGATACCACCAGATACAACAGTTGCTAAAAAGCCAGACACGACAGGGGTTAAATCAAAACCACCAATTTTACGGAACTTCATGGACAACATAGCGCGCGTTACGAGAGCCGCCGTCAAAGCACCACCCGGCTCAGACAATAAGTTGCCATAAGGGAACGCTGACTTAGACGTCAATACGTTGATGAGAGCCGCCACGAGGCCAATCCCCAAGGTTTGACTCAAACTAGGACGAGTCAATAAAATAGCTACGCAGTACGTAGCAATCGTCCAGTTTGGAGTTACCCCAGCCACACTAGGGCTCACCAAATGCAAAATCGTGCCCAATGCGAGCATCAATGTGCTGACAGTAACCCATCTAAACTGGCCACCCTGCACATGCGTATACACAAGATCCTGAATCCGTTCCATAATAGCCTCATTTCTATAAAAATATATATGGATTTATTTTATCATTCTTCGAGAATTTGTAAAAGCCTAGAGGCTATCAAAGGACTTCAAGTAAAGCCCATAAAAAAAGCACCATCTATTAATGATAGTGCTTTTAAGAACTAATGTACTTCATCTAATAATATTCTAAGATAATTACGTCTACTGTTTAATATTCTATCAATATAGATAGTCCGATCTAAATAACGGTAAAAACTTAAATAATTATGACAAAGTAAATATCTGTATTCAATTTTACTTCCTAGATTAATCAATAATCGCTGCCCCATTTCTGGAAATATACTCAACGAATCATTCGCAGTTACTATATCCAAAACGGTTTTCTTAGCTAACTCAATATCACCGGTTTCTTCTTCTATAAAAGATTTTATTTCTAGCAAATCTTCTCGTGCTTTTGGTGCATAGCTAATTTGATTATTCATAATTAAATCCCCAATTCAGTCTTTAGTTGCTCTGATGAAATCCAGCCTTGTTCTTCACCAGATTTACGACCTGTCTCTAAAGCGCCCATAAGTTTTATCGTAGCCATTAGACGTTCATAATCTTGAATATCCATAATTGCATATCGGCCTCTACCATTTTTAGTTAAGAATACGGGACTATCTATAGTAACATCACGTAAAACTTCAGAATAGTTTCGTAAATCTGAAATAGGTTTTATATTCGGCATACTATCACCTCCAGAGTACTTTAGTGATATACTACTCATTTTTCTAATATCTTATTACTATTGTAGTTAAATTATCGCGTAAATTCAACACTAAATTTTACAGCACCCTTTAAAATTACTATCAACATCTATGATACTTATATCTTCCTTTTCTTGTTATATACATATGATATAATGCGCATAGATACTTATTTACGAATAAAAAAGGAAATATCATGGCACAGGCATTAATCGTAATCGATATTCAAGAAGGCTTAGTTAAGGAAAACCCTTACAATGCGAAAAACTTTATCTCAAATACAAAAGCAATCATTCAACATTTTAGAGATCAAAATATAGAAGTCATTTTTATCAGGCATTCTGAAGATGAAGGCTTATTAGCAACGGGCAGTGATAATTGGCAAGTCTATCACGAATTAAAACCGCAAGAAAACGAAAAGATTTTCAATAAATATTACAATAGCATCTTCAAGGATACTGAATTAAAGGAATATTTAAACCGAAAAAATATTACCGATGTAACATTCGTAGGAATGCAAGTGGAATTTTGCATTGATACATCTGTGAAAGTAGGCTTTGAATATGGTTATAATATCACCATCGTCGAAGATGCTATCTCAACCTTTGATAATGATCATCTATCCGCCGATACAATCCTATTCTTTTACAAAGAAAAGATTTGGCGGAATCGATTTGCACAGCTAAAAACAACAAACGAAATGTTAAGTATCAATTAAATTACGAAAATAATACAAAGATTTTTATAATTTTTTCTCACGTATTTGTCATATATGTATGTTAAAATTTCATTAAATATTTATGCCCGAACATAGGAGGTCTTTTTTATGTATAAGTATATTACGATTTTAGGAGCTGCGGGCCAAATAGCTCAAAAGTTGACTGCTACACTATTAACATATACAGATATGCACATTACATTATATGGTCGTCAGTTGAAAACACGTATACCTCCAGAGATTATCGACCATGAACGCGTTACAGTGATTGAAGGTTCGTTCCAAAATCCAGGTAAATTAGAACAAGCTGTAACAAATGCGGAGGTTGTATTTGTAGGTGCTATGGAGTCTGGCAGTGATATGGCATCCATCGTGAAAGCATTGAGCCGCAAAAATATACGCCGTGTTATCGGCCTTTCCATGGCTGGACTTTCTGGTGAATTCCCTGTAGCACTTGAAAAATGGACCTTCGACAACTTGCCGATTAGCTATGTTCAAGGTGAGCGCCAAGCACGCAACGTATTGCGCGAATCCAACTTAAATTACACCATCTTGCGCCTTACATGGCTCTACAATGATCCCGAAAAAACCGATTACGAACTCATCCCTGAAGGGGCTCAATTCAACGATGCCCAAGTTTCACGGGAAGCAGTGGTAAAAGCCATCTTTGATATCTTACACGCTGCGGATGAAACGCCTTTCCATCGCACAAGCATCGGTGTAGGTGAACCAGGTACACACTACGACAAACCAAGCTTTCACTAATATATAGCTATATTAACAATAAAGGCCTGATAGACTATGAAAATAGATAAAAGCTACTGTAATCCAATAAATATTAACGATAATACAACTAATATTTTACAAGCTAAGATAGATATATTATCTGCTCTTGTACAAGGCCAAAATGATATCATTCAAGGTCGTATTCTATCTTTAGAGAAATCCTTTGATAGTATAGACAAAATGTTAGATAAAATATAAATAGTATAATATATTAATTTTTTAATAATAAGGTATATCCAAGATCTAAAGAGTACATTTTTACTCATGTAACATAGATTTTGGGTATACCTTTTTTATTCCTACATTTTATAGATATTTATATAGATAAACTCACGTATTTACGCTATACTAATAAATGATTAATATGCACTTATAGGTATGTGAAAGCAAATGCCTCTTAGATTATCAATTATATTTATATATGCAACTTATTGTATAAAACACCCTAAGTTTTATGTATAAAAATAAACGATAGTCATTTTTAGTCCCAATTAGGGCAGAGGCTTATTAAGGAGTTATTATGAATCGCATTGTTGTTATTGGCAGTTGCAACATGGATATTGTAGTCCTCGCGGATAAACGCCCTACTGCAGGTGAAACAATTATGGGCAACGAATTGCACATCGCTCACGGTGGCAAGGGTGCAAACCAAGCGGTGGCTGCGGCTCGTCTAGGTGCAGAGGTCACGATGGTCGGCTGTATCGGTGAGGATGCATACGGCCAAATGATTTTAGATAATTTAAAAGAAAATTTCATCAATACAGATTACATCGTTACGGTACCGAACACTACAACCGGTACAGCACACATTACATTAGCGGAAGGCGATAATAGCATCATCGTGATTGCAGGTGCTAATGCTAAGGTAGACCAGTCCGTAGTAGATAACGCTTGGTCTGCTATCGAGCAAGCCGATCTTGTGATGGTGCAAAACGAGATTCCTATTCCAACTATCGAATACATCGTTTGTCGTTGTCACGAGGCTAATGTGAAAGTCCTCTTAAATCCGGCTCCAGCGGCAGACCTCGATCCTGAGTGGTTAGCATTGGCAACCTATATTACGCCAAACGAACATGAGCTTTCAGCGCTTTACCCTAATCAATCTACAGAGGAAACATTATTAGCTAACGAAAATAAAATCATCGTTACCCTCGGTAGCAAGGGCGTAGGATATGCGGACAACGGTGAAATCCACATCGTACCTGGCTTCAAGGTTGAGCCCGTAGATACAACAGGCGCTGGCGATACTTTTAACGGCGCCTTTGCAACGGCTATTGTTAATGGTAAAAGCTTAGCCGATGCTCTACACTACGGCAATGCAGCAGCTGCCATCTCCATACAACGCTTGGGAGCTCAAGGCGGCATGCCAACAAAGGACGAGGTCGCTGCATTCTTGGCAAAGAGTTAGCATATTGAATAGACCTTTAAAAGCTCCACTGGCCAGGTCTGCCTTCGCAGGGCCAAAGTCGCTTTGAAAGGCCTATTCAATCCAAACTATACGTTCTTCAACCAATGAATGCATCTGTCCTCTATATAACAAAGGGAGTTAATGACTAAGGCATTAAAGCCTTAGTCATCGGAATACATAAGGAGTTATTTATGCAACGACACGGTATTTTAAATAGCCATATTGCTAAGGTTTTGGCAGATCTTGGTCACACAGATACCATTTGTATCTCAGACTGTGGCTTACCGGTACCTGAAGGGGTTCAAAAAATTGACTTAGCTTTAGATTTCGGCGTACCTAGCTTTGAGCAAGTAGTATCCATCATCGCAAAGCATATGAAATCCGAAGCAGTTCATGTGGCAACAGAAATTAAAGAAAATAATCCTAAAGCTTATGACTTCTTGGAGTCTACCTTCCCATCTGATCAATACGAATGGATTGAAACGAGCCATGAAGCTTTCAAAGAAGCCACAAAACAATGCAAGTGCATCATTCGAACTGGTGAAGCATCTCCGTATGCAAACATTATCTTGCGTGCCGATTGTATTTTCAGCGATCGTCCGTAGAATAATAGATTAAGATATACTTTCACCAGTCATATAGGAGTAGTTATGGAAATTGTTATGTCAGGCATTGCGAAGGCATTTGGTACAAACCAAGTACTGCGCGATGTAAGTATTACCCTCAAGGAGGGCGAGGTTCACGCCTTGATGGGCGAAAACGGCGCCGGCAAATCTACGCTCATGAATATCCTCACCGGTATTCACAAGGCGGATGCTGGTACGATTACCATCGACGGCGTAGAGCGCACCTTCCCGAACCCAAGAGAGGCCGAGCTGAACGGTGTAGCCTTCATCCACCAAGAGCTCAACATTTGGCCAAATTTAACATTGTTAGAAAATCTATATTTAATGAGACCAAAGCGCAACAAATTTGGTATGCTCGATAAAAAGGCGATGCTCACTGAGGCTGAAAACACATGTCGCGAACTAGGCATCGAATTGCCGCTCACAACAGAAGCAGGCCTTTGCTCCGTTGGTCACCAACAGATGACGGAAATCCTTCGTATCTTGATGTTAGATGCAAAGGTTGTCATCATGGACGAACCGACAGCAGCCCTCACAGAGCGTGAAACGGCGACATTGTTCAACATGATGCGCAAAATGAAAGCCCGCGGCGTTGCTATCGTATATATTTCTCACCGCATGGAAGAGGTATTTAGCGAATGCGATACAATCACGGTTATGCGTGATGGTCACACGATTATCACTAAACCAACATCTGATATTTCCGTAGACGAAGTGGTACGTCACATGGTAGGCCGTTCCATCGACGAGTTCTACCCTGCTCGCACTACAACACCGGGCGACGTGGTTATGAGCGTGGACAACCTCAAACCTGAAGGTTTCGACAACGATATTTCCTTCTCCTTGCGTAAAGGGGAAATTCTCGGCGTAGCAGGTCTCATGGGCGCTGGCCGTACAGAAATTATGCGCGCCATTTTCGGTGTAGATAAACACAAAGGCGGCACCGTAACAGTAAACGGCTCCGTCCTAAACTGTAAAAAACCAGAAGATGCCATCAAAGCTGGCATTGCTTTTATCACAGAAAATAGAAAGAGCGAAGGCTTGATCCTCGATTTCTCCATCGGTTCCAATATTACATTGCCGAACCTTGGCGAAATTTGCCCCTCTCATGTACTAGATAAGGACAAACTTACGTCTTTTGCTGACGAATTGTCTAAAAAACTGGGCGTTAAAACACAATCTATTCACGAACCAGCATCGTCCCTATCCGGTGGTAACCAACAAAAGGTGGTTATCGCGAAATGGGTCGGTAAAAAACCATCCATTATCATCATGGATGAACCGACACGGGGTATCGATATCGGCGCGAAACGTGATATTTATGATTTAATGAACGAATTAACGAACGATGGTGTGTCCATTATCATGGTGTCCTCTGAGTTACCTGAAGTGCTCGGCATGAGCGACCGCGTTATGGTCATTCATGAAGGTCGTGTAGCAGGTATCTTGGACCGTAGCGATGCAACACCAGAATCGATTATGACATTAGCCACAGGAGGACAATAATGGACAGCAAAGCTCTACAATATGTAAAAAAATTAGGCCCCCTCATCGGCCTCATCCTATTATTTGTGATTATCTCTGTCATGAACGACAGTTTCCTTGAATTCTCTAACTTGCGTAACTTGTTGCGCCAAGTATCCATCAATGCGATCATCGCCTTCGGTATGACCTTTGTCATCTTAACGGGCGGTATCGACTTATCCGTTGGTTCCATCCTCGCCCTCTCCAGTGCAGTGATGGCAAACCTCATTGTAACTGGTACTGACCCTGTATTGGCTATCGTGTTAGCCGCAGGTGCGGGCCTCGTATTGGGTGGGATTAACGGTCTCGTTATTACCTATGGCCGCGTAGCTCCATTTATTGCTACCTTGGCGACCATGACCATCTACCGTGGTGCCACTTTGGTATTCACTGATGGTAACCCAATCTCTGGCCTTACCCAAGACCCTCTATTCCACGGCTTTGGCCAAGGGGATATTGCAGGCCTTCCAGTTCCAGCTATCACAATGTTCCTTGCTTTCATCATCCTCTGGTTCGTATTGAGCCGCACATCCTTAGGCCGTAAAACATACGCCGTAGGTGGTAGTGAAAAGGTAAGTTACATTGCTGGTATCAAGATTGACCGCGTTAAAATCTTTGTGTATGCCTTAACAGGTATGCTCTGTGGTATCGCGGGTGCAATCATCACCTCTCGTCTTAACTCTGCACAACCGACAGCAGGTGCAGGCTATGAACTTGACGCTATCGCAGCGGTGGTTCTTGGCGGCACAAGCCTTGCTGGTGGTCGTGGTCATATTGTTGGCACATTAATTGGTGCCCTCATTATCGGTACCCTCAACAACGGGTTAAATATTCTCGACGTTTCCAGTTTCTATCAACAAGTTGTAAAAGGTATTGTCATTTTATTGGCAGTTCTTGCAGACCGCAAGAAAGCCTAGGAGGTTCCTATGAAAAAACTATTGTTACTGTTGGCGATGGCTATCATGGTTATCGGTCTTGTAGCAGGCTGTGGTAAAAGCGCTGATAACGGCGGCGACAAAAAATCCGGCACAATCGGCTTCTCTGTTTCCACATTGAACAACCCATTCTTCGTAACTATGAAGGAAGGCGTTGAGGCTCAAGCTAAAGCGCTTGGTCTTAAAGTTAAAATCGTTGATGCTCAAAATGACCCTGCAAAACAAGCAAACGATATTTCCGACTTACTTGAAAGCGGCGTTTCTGTATTGATCATCAACCCTGTAGACTCTGCAGCTATCTCTACTTCCGTAGAAGCAGCAAATGCTAAAAACATTCCTGTAATCACTGTTGACCGCTCTGCTGATAAAGGCAAAGTAGTAGCTCACATCGCTTCCGATAACGTAAAAGGCGGCGAAATGGCCGCTCAACTTATCGCTGAAAAAGTAGGCAAAGCTGCAAAAGTTGCAGAAATCGAAGGTATCCCTGGTGCTTCCGCCACACGTGAACGCGGCCAAGGTTTCCACAACGTAGCTGACAAAGACTTAACAGTAGTAGCAAAACAAAGTGCTGACTTCGACCGTACAAAAGGTTTAAACGTAGCAACAAACATTTTGCAAGCTAACCCTGATGTACAAGCTATCTTCGCTCATAACGACGAAATGGCATTGGGTGCTATCCAAGCAGCTAAATCCGCAGGCAAAACAATCTTCATCGTAGGCTTCGACGGTACTGCTGACGCAGACAAAGCTGTTAAAGACGGCACATTGGCTGCCACAATTGCTCAACAACCAGACCAAATGGGTAAAATCGCTATTGATACAGCTCAAAAAGTTATCAAAGGCGAAGCTGTAGAAGCTAAAATCCCTGTAGATCTTAAAGTTGTTACAAAATAATTGTATATAGAAACTGGGTACAAAAAAGAGTCGCATCACAAAGATGCGACTCTTTTTATTTATTCATGTGGCGTCGTATATGTAATGTTTTGCGCTTCGTAGCTTTCACCATGAGCCAATACGTGAACGATGGTTTCTAGTGTAGCGCGTACTGTTTCAACAGCCATACTTGGTTGATCTGGCTTGTTCACCACTTGGGATGGCAAGTACGGAATGTGCATGAAGCCCACCTTGATGCCACCCTTTTGAGCTGCGTAATGAGATACGCCATACATGATATGGTTACATACAAAAGTGCCCGCCGTATTGGATACTTTTGCAGGGATACCCGCTTGATGCAACGCATTAACGATGTCTTTAATAGGTAGTGTGGCAAAGTAAGCACTAGGGCCATCAGCTACAACGGGTTCGTCCGTCGGTTGATTGCCTCCATTATCTGGGATGCGGAAATCATCGCAGTTGATGGCTACGCGTTCAATTGTAATGTCTGGTCGGCCACCAGCTTGACCTACACAGAGAATAAAATCAGGATTACATTTTTCTGCAGCCTCTATTGCTGTTTTTACAGAATTATAGCGCACAGTAGGTACCATCTGAGTGACTACTGTATAGTCCCCATCTGTATACCCTTCCATAGTTTTTACAGCTTCCCACGCAGGATTGATACTTTCACCACCGAAAGGATCAAAACCTGTAATCAAAATCGTTTTCATCATATTACCTCATTACAATATCAATTGATACTGTGAATTTAAATAGTTTAACCAAAATAGTATTACATATAGCAATACTATCAATATTTATAATTTCCAAAACCGCACTTATCTCAATATTATGAATGCATGGTTCTTAAACTATGTAAACACCTACTATGCATTATAAGAAATAGTACATCAATAGAATGTTCAATGTCAGCATCACAATAGCAACAGGAATTTGCGCTTTAATAACGCCGTACGTATCCTTCATTTCAAGAAGCGCCACAGGCACGATATTGAAGTTTGCCGCCATCGGGGTCATCAACGTACCGCAATAACCAGCGAGCATAGCAATAGGCCCGATAATAGCAGGGTTAGCACCATGACCTACAACGAGCATAGGCACTCCAATAGCACTCGTAATCATTGCAAAGGCTGCAAAAGCATTCCCCATGATCATAGTGAAGAAAGCCATACCGATGCAGTACGCCACAACAACGAGGAACACATTATCTGCTGGCACTATGCTAGCCACCATACTAGAAATCAACTTACCTACCCCTGCGAGGTTAAACAAGTAACCAAGCGCCGCTAACAATTGGGACAAGATAGCCGTCCAGCCGATCGCATCGAGAAGGCGACGACCTTCATGGAAGCTTTGCGTTACCTTTGCTTTTGTAATATATAAAGCCACACACAAGGCGATAATGGAGGCAATCGCAAGACCTACAAGGGCGCCGAGTTTCGTAAAGAACCCAATGATAAACGTAATAATCCCAACGAGCAATGCAGGAATAAAGATAACATTGCCTATGCGTAATGCTTCAAGTTTTTTGAAGTCCACAGCAGATTCAAAGTAATTTCCCTTGCCAAGTTGTTTGAACAACACGATGGCAGCCATCGCAATTACGAGCCATCCGTTAATCTCTTTAGACAAATAAGACCCAAAGATAAAGGAAATCCCATATAAAAGCCAGAACAAACCAGTACCTATCCGATGTTTATGCTCTTTATCAAGGAAGGATTGTATAGAGAAGATAACTAAGATGATACCAATGAGAAGGTATACATAGTCTAAGGGCTGCATTTTATATAATAATTCCAACATATTATTTGCCCTCCTTCGCTAGCTCTTCCGGTGTTACAAGAATATTTAACTCATTAGGCACCAATTTACCTGCTTTCATATCGGCCTCGTCTTGAGCCACGCTAGATTGAATTGTTTTATCGAAAACAAAGAAGCGAATAACGCTAACTACATAGGCACATACGGCCGTTGGCAATCCATAAATTACCATATCTGTAAGCTCAACGGTATATCCCAGTTGCTCCATCACGCCTTTGATCAATAAAAGCCCACCTGCTGCTAAGAACAAGTTTTGACCAAAGAAGTTACCAAGATTATCAGTAGATGCTGCTACACCACGGATTTTATCAAGTGTACGTTGAGATATAGGTCGCCCTTGTGCTACAGCGGCTTCACTCATTGGAGAAATCAAAGGACGAACCATGGCTACTAGACCAGACATACTGATGCCAAGTGCTACCGTCACTTGACGAACGAATAGGTAAATCATAAAAATACGCCCCGCCGTTGCAGCGTGAATCTTGCCAATCAAAATTTCTGCCCGTTCACGCAAACCGTGCCGTTCCATAATACCAATGACGGGAAGGACTAAGGCAAATAAGGACATATAACGATTCTTAACAAAAGCCTCCCCAATGGCACCAACGATATCGTTTATGCTAAGACCTGCCGCAAGGCCCGTTACAAAGCCCGCCGCAATAACCACCAATAGAGCATTAAAGCGTAGCATCAATCCGATGACCATCACTAAAATGCCTGATAAAATCAACATATGGACACATCCTTTCTTTAAATTATCCATAACCGCATATAACTGCAAAGATGCATTATATGTATATATTATATAACAAATAGTAATAATCTTGCATAAGAAAAAGCCTTGTATCTAATTTTTAGTGAATGACAACGATCAACAACCGTACCCGCAAATCACTAAGATAGATTACAAGGCTTTTATTCAGTTAATTTAACTCTTTTTTGAATAATATAGTAGTATGTTGTTTTCCTCTAAAATGAACCTTATCATACGCAGTAAATCCAAAGGATTCATACATTTTAGGCAACCAAGGATGTTCCTTAGCCGTTCCTAATGTAACAATATGTGTTTTAAACTGTTCTTTTAAAAGCTCCTCTGCATAGCCCAAGACTTCTCGTGCATACCCTTTGCCTTTGAAAGCTGGTGCTGTTACAAAATGAGCAATATGCGGATATTTATCCGGTGTTGAGTATTTCACCCAAGGCATACAAAATGTAATAGAACTAACTAATTGCCCATCAATATACAAGCCGTATACAGGATAATTTTCAATCCACTCCTTAGATTCCTCTTCCGTAAAATCAATAGCGTCGAAGCTAATAGGATAGTCTTTTATAGCTGCATAACCGTCGATTAATACCTTATGATATTCTGCTGTGTCTGCTACTGTTAATTGTCTAAATTCTTTCATGGTCTTCCCCTCATACCTATATTTTATTCACAAACTATGTATATTAATTCACTTTGTGAAAGTAATTATACACCTATATGTATTTATTTGCAACATATTTACATAAATATTATATGAAATCATAATATCTATAAAGGAAATCTTATATGCAATAATGTAATATATACACCAACCCTTAACCATACTAAGTATCAAATAAATTAAAGATCCAAATTCTCAACCGAAAGAGTATTTGTATAAAAATAAACACAATACAATTAAAATCTCAATCAAAGACTCTATCCTCTCTAACCGTGATTGACGTATTTTTATAAAACAAGCACAATACCACAAAAAGATTTAGATAAAAAAACAGGATGTATCAAAAGATACATCCTGTTTTGAGCTTTTACAATCTCTAGAGAAAGTTAACCCTATTGATTATTGTATATACGGGAACCGTATACGTCACGTTCGTTTTTAGGTTCGTTATTAACGCGAACACGTTCAGTTTTATGACGATCGTTATCATCACCAGAAATACGATCAACACGGAAGTGGTTAAGACGAATATTTTGTAATTCAGGACCGAATTCATTCAATGCACGTTTCATGTTTTCGTCAATAGGAGCACCGTTTTGAAGTGCACGGTACAACATTGTAGCGAATTCGTAACGAGTCATCTTAACATCGCCTTTGAATGTGCCATCAGGGTAGCCAACAAGGATACCATTACCAGCCAACTGGCTAATATATTGGTAAGCCCAGTGGTTGCGAGGAACGTCTGGGAATTCAGCAGTTTTGCTAGGATCAATTGCATGTGGAGTCAAGATTTGTAACAAGTTGTTATATTTGTTTTCCATATCTTGAAGACGTGCGTTCAATTCAGCAATTTCACGACCCATAGCTACGCGAGAACGGGATTCAGGGGAACGTTTACCAAGACGAATAGATACACCCGCATTCAATTGAGTTTCGCCAGTACCTACAGTACCACCAACGGAGAACATTGTATCTTCGTTAGGACGGTAGAACGCACCCAACGCAGCGGAGTTAGCATTATGATAGTGACCATAGCCAGCAGCAATTGTCCATTTGTCATCTGGGTTGAAGTCCAATGGATGCAATGCAGCCAATGCAGCGGAACCTGCACCTACTTTGTTAACCCGTCTTTCAACAGTACCAACACGATTAGTCAAGTTCTTAATATTGTTATTAATTTGACCAGGTGTGGAATTGTTGATTTGTGTTTGTAAATCATTAGCTACGGAATATAATTGGCTACCGTTTACAGCATCTGTAGAAGTAGCGGAGATTTCACCAGCCGCAACATTTTTAATTTGACGTTCAGCACCAGCTTTACCTACGGACACGGAACCATTAGATGCAGAGCCTACGCCAGCAAAGCCACCGAAGGTATGACGAGCGATGGTTGCACTACTTTGTGCTGTAGCTTCGCTTGTAGTGGAACCTGTACCTAAAGCGATAGAGTTTAAATGTGTTGCATTTGCATGATCACCGATTGCAAGAGCATAGTCAGCTGCAGCATTTGCATCAGAACCAAACGCATTAGAACGTACATTAGTTGCCTGTGCACCAGCGCCAAATGCTTGAGAATGATCACCAGATGCAAGGGCAGAGGAACCCATAGCAACAGAATGATTATTGGTTGCTTGTGCGCCAGAACCAATCGCATTAGACTTATAACCAGATGCTAATGCTTCATAACCAATAGCTTGTGAGCGAACTTCGGAAGCCTTTGCACGTGTACCAATAGCGGTAGACCATGTACGTTGTGCTTCAGCAGAATGACCAATAGCAATAGATTCATTCATTAACGCCTTGGAAGAATTACCCATTGCTAATGCAGAGGTGCCTGCTGCAGTGTTGTTAACACCAATAGCGACAGAATTACTTTTCCAGTCACCAGTTTTCTTTGTAGCATCATCTGGCTCATTTTCGTAATCACGATCACGGAAATTTGCATCAGATTCTTTTACAGTATTACCGCTACCATACGCAACTGCATTATTGGCACCTGTAACAACATTAGTGTTGTCCATTACAACAGAAGCAGCGTCTACCGGATTAACATTCGCACCAACAGCAGTGACAGCAGCCAATACAGCAAACGCTAATTTTTTGGAATGTTTCATTTCTCTCATCTTACACCCTCACTAAATTAAAAAATCATCCAAATTACAATACAATTTTTCATTCTCTCTATGTTCCGTCTCTCACCTCGGTCTGAACAGGTGAATATTCTAAATTAGCATAAAGAAATACCCCTATATCAGTTTAAGAAAAATTTATATTGTCGATTACCCGCATAGCATATCAAAGTTTTACGATATACACAACCCTTTTTTCTAACACAAATCAAATTAAGAAGTCTTTATACCTATCAAAATCAGCGTTATTACTAGCTTTGTAGGGAAATAAATTTTACTCATTATTATCTCTTATGAGTTAAATTTTTCGCAACTTTGTAAACTTTTCTCATGTAACAAACTGTATAACTTATAAATAAATAACCACCTTATAAGTACGCAAAATATACATTTAACCCTCATTATTCCCCATTCATTCTTAATTCATGAATTATATGTGAATTAAACTATTTTGTATATTTAATCATTCACTTATTATTTTATTATAATTTTATATTTCTATGACAATAGCATCTACCAATACCAATTGACATCCAAATAGATGCTAACAAAAGCATTATAAGAATAAACATGACAAATATGATTTATATTGGCCAATATTTTATGTATATGCTCAAAAAAAGCCCCCTCCTCTTCATGAGGATAGGGGCTTTATAACAAGAATATTCTTTATTATATGTAATTATGCTAATAATGCACTTACAAGTTCTTCTGCTTTATTTAGATCAGAATCTTCTGGGTTCCAGTTACATTTGATTTCAGGTTCTACTACAGAGAATCCGTATTTAGTCAACTCTTCACGGAGTACCTTTGTAGATTCACCAGACCAGCCATAGGTACCAAATACAGCAGCCTTTTTATTTTTGAATTTCAACTCACGCAAGAAGTCGAGCCAACCAGCTACAGCAGATAATACGCTATTACCTACTGTTGGAGAACCTACAGCGATGGCTTTTGACTTAAAGACTTCCGTCATGATGTCATTTTTATTGGTTTTGCTAATGTTAAAAATCTTAACACGTGTATCAGGGGATTGTTTCGCAATTTCTTCAGCAATCTTATGGGCCAATTTCTTAGTGCCATCCCACATAGTGTCATATACTATTGTGATTTGATCCTCTTGGTACGCTTGAGACCATTCATAGTATTTTTCTACGATTTGCATTGGATTTTCACGCCAAATCGCACCATGACTAGTAGCGATGATATCGATTGGCAAGTTAAGCTTTTGAATTTCTTCAACTTTGGCTTTTACCAATGGAGAGAATGGGTTCAAGATATTAGCGTAATACTTCATCGCCTCTTCCCATAGACGGCATTGATCCGCCTTGTCTGCCCACAGTTCTTCTACGGCAAAATGTTGACCGAATGCATCGTTGGAGAACAAGATATTGTCCCCTGTCATATACGTCGCCATGGAATCAGGCCAGTGAAGCATGCGCATTTCTACGAACACCAAGGATTTTCCGTTTCCAACATCTACGGAATCCCCTGTTTTAACGGTTTTAAAGTTCCATTCAGGGTGATGATATTGACCAACCAAGGACTTAACAGCATTTTCCGTACAATAAATAGGCGTATTAGGGATTTTTTCCATTAAAGCAGGCAAGGAGCCGCTGTGATCTACTTCGCCGTGGTTACATACGATGAAATCAATCGTATTCAAATCAATTTCAGATTCCAAATTATCAATGAACTCAGAGGAATGAGGTTTCCATACAGTATCAATGAGGACCGTCTTCTCCTCTTCAATCAAATAGGCATTTTGGCTAGACCCATTATTAATGGTGTAATCGGAACCGTGAAACTCTTGCAATTCCCAGTCGATTTTACCAACCCATGATACGTTGTTTTTAATGTGCTTTCTCATAATAACCTCCATGTTCTGTGAAAGTAAATATATTCACCTCACACCTCTTAATGAGTCTATAAAGGCCCACAGATGATAGGAGTTACTTTCACTGGTATTACCCAATATATGGCCCCATGTTGTATCAATAGATACAACACAAATCGGTCATTAACTATAGTTCTATTATACGGACATCACATAATGAAGTCTGTACCTGTAGGTACAGATTTGAGAATTATTATAAAAACCACTCATAGGTAATCACATGCCGTACATTAGTACACATCGATTTCCCATGAGTGGTTACGAGTATATGTAATTATATGATTATTTATTACCCAATTTAGATAGTCCAGGGATAGCTTTATAGATATATAATGCAATATATCCATCAACCAAGCTATGAACGATGGTACCGCCGCCGACAAGAACAAATACAACGTAGATGAGATCAATGTTTGGCATCGTAGTGGTAGTATAGAACAATAGGCATGCTAGTACCTCACCAATAGCGTGAACGATAGCACAAGCAAGGTTAAACGCAACAAAGGATAGAGCCCCTGTTAATACGCCTGGATGATGTTTAATATAGTAAGCCCCCATCAAGGCAAAGATGATATGAGATGCAGCACGCATAACGATAACAATTGGGAAACCTGCTACAAAGAAACCTAGGGTAGAACCTATCACGACACAAGCTGCCATCTTTCTAGATAAGAACATAGCTAAGAATATAGGAACATGACTCGCCAATGTATACGATGCCGGTGGAATCACAACTTTCAAAGGCATCACGATAGGAATCATGATGGCTAATGCCATCAATAAAGCAGTAATGGTTAAATTTCGATACATCGAAGAATTCATAAAGGCCTCCTTAAAGAATATTTTGCCATACATCTACCAATATAGCACTCTAATATATGAAGAACAACTACGTATACCGCTAGTGTCCTACAAAAAAAAGAGAGGGCCTTACAACCTTCTCTTTTTTAATTGGACAAATATATTATAATACCTATATCTTAACGCTTATAATACGATTTTAAAAATGACGTAACTCACGTTAATACCTTTCAGGAATCTTAATTCATTACTTTTATAAACGTTCGATTACGGCTTGCGCCATTTCTGTTGTACCTACGCGTTTCAACCCTTCACGGTAGATATCGCCAGTGCGGTAACCATCAACGAGCACTTGTTCTACAGCACTTTCAATAGCGTCAGCCACTTGAGGTAAATCAAGGGAATGACGGCACATCATCGCAGCGGACAAGATTGTACCCAACGGATTCGCCAAGTTTTTGCCCATGATGTCCGGTGCAGATCCGTGGATTGGCTCGTACAATGCAGTACCGGTACCCATGGATGCAGATGGTAAAAGCCCGATAGAACCGGAAATAACAGCACCTTCGTCGGACAAGATATCGCCGAACAAGTTTGTCGTAACGATAACATCAAACTGTGCAGGATTGACAACGAGTTGCATTGCTGTATTATCTACATAAAGGTAATCTGTTGCAATATCCGGATTAGCAGCGGCTTTCTCTTGCGCAATTTTACGCCACAAACGAGAAGAAGCCAATACATTCGCTTTATCTACGGATACAACCTTTTTATTGCGTTTGCGAGCTGTTTCCATAGCGATATCCATGATGCGCTCTACTTCGTAACGGCTGTATGTTTCTTTATCCCAAGCAAACTCGTTAGCACCTTTACCTTGCGCCTCTTCGCGTTCACCAAAATAAATTCCGCCCGTCAACTCGCGAACGATAACGAAATCTACATCTTGCACGAGTTCCTTTTTAAGTGGAGAATACTCTTGCAAGGATGGATAGATTTTTACAGGACGCAAGTTACAGAATAAACCAAGCTCCTTGCGAAGACCTAGAATTGCCTTTTCAGGACGGATAGTAGGATCTACATTATCCCATTTAGGACCACCAACAGCACCTAACAATACAGCATCAGCATTTTTACACGCCTCGATCGTATCCTCAGTCAAAGGCACGCCGTATGCATCAATAGACGCACCGCCTGCTTTCTTATCAATCCAATTAACCTTTACACCGGCTTTCTCAAAAGCCACATCACACACAGCCTTCGCGGCCGCAATAATCTCAGTACCGATACCATCACCAGGAATCAATACGATACTCTTTTCGCTCATATTACCTCTCCAATATATAGTAATTTCCCCACGCCACAAATCCATTCAAGAATTCGGTAGCTGCGAAAGCTTTGAAGTTTTGAGTAAAACCTCTAAACCTCTATTATCTAAATGCTCCCTTACTCCAAAGAGCCGAATGCTCGTCGAAAACGACTTTGGCCCTGCGGAGGCCGCAGGCCGAAGTCAGACCTGGCCAGTGGAGGCTTGAGACGAGTGTTCGGCTCGCCCCTATTTACGGTTTTTAGCAAAACTTACAAGACCACCGGCTGCCGCAATATCTTGAATGAATTGTGGCAACTCAGTCCCTTGGTATTGTTCGTTTTTAGTCAAGTTGTACACGATACCTTTAGACAAGTCTACGCCGATTGCATCGCCAGCGTCGATACGGTCTACTTGTTCGCCGATTTCCACTACTGGCAAACCGATGTTGATAGCATTGCGGAAGAAGATACGTGCAAAGGAGTGTGCTACGATAACAGGCACGCCTTTCGCTTTGATAACGCCTGGTGCGTGTTCACGAGAGGAACCGCAACCAAAGTTTTTGCCAGCTACCATGATTTCGCCAGCTTTCACATTTGGCGCGAATGTAGTATCAATATCTTCCATCGCATGTTCCGCCAATTCATTCCAGTCAGCAATCGCCAAGTAACGAGCCGGAATGATTACGTCTGTATCTACATCGTCGCCGTAGCGCCAGATTTTTTTGCTTTCAAAATCCATATTAAACCTCCTCAGGGCCTGCAATGCGGCCTAATACAGCACTTGCTGCCGCCACGTAAGGGCTTGCCAAATATACTTCAGAATCAACGTGACCCATACGACCACGGAAGTTACGGTTTGTAGTGGAAACTGTGCGTTCCCCTTCAGCCATGATACCCATGTAACCGCCAAGGCATGGACCACATGTTGGTGTGGACACAGCGCAGTCAGCTTGAATGAAGATATCTAGTAAACCATCTTTCAATGCTTGGTCATATACATCTTGGGAACCAGGGATTACGATACAACGAACGAATGGAGCCACTTTGCGACCTTTGAAGATTTCCGCAGCTGCCACCAAGTCTTCGTAACGGCCATTTGTACAAGAACCGATGATAACTTGGTCAATTTTAATATCTTTGTCGATTTCGTTGATGTAATGTGTGTTAGACGGCAAATGAGGGAATGCTACCACTGGTTGCAATTTGGACAAGTCAATGGTAATTGTTTGAGCATATACTGCATCAGCATCTGGAGCGATCGGTTCTACAGGACGATTTACACGGCCTTTAATGTATTCTTCAGTAATTGCATCGTAAGGGAATACGCCACATTTACCGCCCGCTTCGATAGCCATATTACAGATGGTAAGACGATCTGCCATAGTCATGTGTTGTACGCCGTCACCAGCGAATTCAAGAGCCATGTAACGAGCGCCGTCTACGCCGATTTGACCGATTAAATCAAGAATTACGTCTTTACCAGTTACCCATTTGTTTGGTTTGCCGATAAGCTCAACCTTAATAGTTTCAGGCACTTTGAACCAAGTTTTACCTTCTGCCATAGCAACGCCCGCATCAGTGGAGCCTACGCCTGTGGAGAATGCATTTACCGCACCATATGTACAAGTGTGGGAGTCCGCACCGATGATCATTTCGCCAGGACCGATAAGACCTTTTTCTGGCAAAATAACGTGCTCGATACCCATTCTACCTACTTCAAAGTAGTTTGTAATGCCATGTTCGCGTACGAAGTCGCGCATTACTTTCGCTTGTGTAGCGGATTGAATATCTTTATTTGGTGTGAAATGATCCGGCACCAAGTAGATTTTATGACGGTCAAATACAGGTTTGCCAATCTTCAAAAACTCTTTGCGAGCCGGTGGGAATGTGATGTCGTTCATCAATACCGCATCCAACTGACATTCGATGATTTGTCCCGGTTTAACGACATCAAGGCCCGCGTGACGAGCCATATTCTTTTCAGTAATGGTCATACCCATATTATTCTTCCTCCTGTTGTTCTAGCTCCATAGCTAGGAATACTGAGTTTACTGCATTAATATATGCATTTACACTTGATTTAACGATATCTGTGCTGATACCACGACCATGGTACAAGCGACCGTTATATTCTACCTTGAGAGTTGCTTCCCCAAGGGCATCTTTACCGGCTGTGATAGCGCGGATTTGGTAATCTTTCAAGCTGATTGGCAAGCCAACCACACGTTCAACCGCTTTAAGGGACGCGTCTACTGGACCGTCACCAACGGCTGCATCAGCTTTTTCACCTTCTGGAGTCATGAGACGAACGTCAGCATAGGCATAGCCTTTTTCACCCAATTTATAGTATTGAGCCACGAGCTCGAATGCTTTTTTGTGGTGAAGATTATCTACTACGAGGGCTACGATATCATCATCGTATACTTGTTTTTTGCGGTCTGCTAACTCTTTAAACTTAGCGAAAAGATCGTTGATTTTTTCCTCAGCAAAAGATTGGAACCCAAGTTTTGCCAAGTGATCCGCAAAGGCATGACGACCGGAGTGTTTGCCCAATACGAGGTCTGTTTTTTCAGCCCCTACGGACTCAGGAGTCATGATTTCATACGTTTCAGGATTGCTCATCATGCCATGTTGATGAATACCAGACTCATGAGCAAAGGCGTTAGAACCCACGATTGGTTTATTTGGAGGAACTACAACCCCTGTTAAACGGCTCACAAGTTTAGATACTTTCGTAAATTGTTTTGTATCGATGTTCACTTGAAGGTCATCAAAATAATCATGGCGTGTTTTAAGAGCCATTACCACTTCTTCAATCGCTACATTACCAGCCCGTTCACCTAGACCATTAATTGTGCCTTCTACTTGGCGTGCACCTGCTTTAATAGCGGCTAACGTATTCGCATTGGCAAGGCCTAAGTCGTCATGGCAGTGAACAGAGATGATTGCATTTTCAATGCCTGGTGTATGTTCTTTAATGTAGCGGATTTTATCACCGAACTCATTAGGGTTCATGTAACCTACTGTATCTGGTACGTTAATAATTGTAGCGCCACCTGCAATTGCAACACCAAATACTTGGCATGCGAAATCTAAATCAGCGCGTGCCGCGTCTTCACCGGAGAACTCGATTTCATCAACCTTACCTTTTGCATATGCCAATACGGATTTAACCTTATCCAATACCTCTTGGCGAGTCATTTTTAATTTATATTCCATATGAAGTTCGGAAATAGCAATGAATACATGTAAACGGCTACGTTCCGCATCTTTCAACGCATCAATCGCTTTTTGTACGTCCTTTTCATTAGCACGAGCCAACGCACAAATTGTTGCACCTTTGACTTCGCGTGCAATCGTTTGTACCGCTTCAAAATCTCCAGGGGATGCCGCTGGGAATCCAGCCTCGATTACGTCGATGCCTAGACGTACTAGGCCTTTCGCAATTTCAATTTTTTCAGGAGTTTGTAAAGATACACCTGGTGTTTGTTCCCCATCACGAAGCGTTGTATCAAAGAAATATACGCGATTCTGTTCCATAATAGCCACCTTTTCTATCCTCATAAAACATAACACTTTATTATATCTATCCATAGTGAAAGTTTGTAAAATCGCCAATGTCGACATCATATATAATCTGTGACTTACTAGACTTTCACAAATAAAAAAGCCCCTCAGAACAACTGTCGTTGCTCAAAGGGGCGTTATATTCATAACACGGTACCACCCTAATTGGGACTCGTTTCGGGTATAACGGAACCACCGTCAATGACTACTGCTGTATTCGCCATCAAAGCTCACAGGAGAGTGTCAGCGTACAACCTCTATTGCCTCGCACCAGCCGGCAACTCTCTGAAAGCAGGATTTGTAAACCTTTATACCCGTTCATCGCTTGATTTAAGATATAAAAGTATTATACGGTATTCTATAGAACTGTGTCAACAGGATGGACATGTGAGTTTTGTGAAAGCACAGTTTTATCGTTACAATTTGACATTCCCCATGATTTCACGCATACTGAAAATAAGCAGTACCAAAGATTGGAGGAATTATTATGAGTGGTTCAAGCAAATTCTTCTTTATTGTATCGGGTATTGTAAGCATTATCCTGGGGATATTCTTACTATTAAACCCCGTTATTAATCTCATGGCTTTTGCCTGGCTATTTTCTATTATCTTTTTTGTCAGTGCAGTCAGCTCCATTATAAATTATTTTATGTTACCCCCTGAATTGCGTAGCGGCTGGTATCTCATCAGCGGTATTATCAATGCTCTATTCGGTATCTTTCTCGTATGCGGCGGATTTGCATTCCTACCGTTAGTATTCCCGATCACAATCGGCATCTGGATGGTAATCGATGCTATCATCATTTTCATTAAATCCAGAAATGCCGACTCCATGGTATCACTACTGGGAGGCAGTGCAAAATGGCTCGCACTTGTTCTGTTACTATTAGGCCTGTTACTTATATTCGAGCCGATCGCTTCTGGTGAAGCATTTATCTATTTCATCGCTTTCGGTTTCTTATTTGACGGAATTTATTCCATCAGTGAGGCTTTTAAAAAATAGAATATAACTAAATAATTACACTATAAGATTGACCATGTACTGCCAAATAGCTGTCACAATTGCGATTATATATCGCTCTTGTGGCAGCTATCTTATTTGATAGTATCTATCCTAAATCATTCTACTGTTCAAAATAATTGTAGGTGCTATAATGAACTCAACAAAAGGAACATGTGCTCATATAATACTAGTTAACACACTGTTCTATATAGTTAGTAGTTTATAAAAGGAGACCATCATGACACATACACAAGTAAAAGAACTCGTACAAGCTTTATTAGATGCACGTACCAGCAATCCAACAGTAAAAGAATTCGCTCAATCTTGGCTCGATGCAGAAGGGACTCCTAAGCAAGAAGAGCTCACGAAACAACTCGTATCTGTTGCGGAGCAAAATATCGCCCTTATCGACGAAACAATTGGCTTTGCAGGCTCCGATCTAGCAAAACAAATGCTCGGTGCCGAAGTAGCCGCACAGTTATTGCAACACGCAAAAGACATTAAGGCAAAAGGCGCTGAATTCTGCGACTGCCCGGGATGCACGGCGGCTAAACATATTATTGATTTGAAAGCGGAAATTGAATAATATAAATTAATAGAAAGAGGCTCCTTAAAAGGAGCCTTTTTCTATATGTTAACTAATTTATACCTTTATATAATCACCTTGAGCCTTACCATTTTCAAAAATTTTAGCTTTATCGCCTACTCTACTTTGCTCAATAAGTAAACTCAAGCCGTATTTATATTTAAATTCATTATCCTGGTTTGTCAAATATGCTAGTTTAGCCTCATCTTTTATCACATCATCACGGTTCCACCAAGGCTTTATCTCTATAACAACAAAATTTTTCTCATTACTGCCACGTTTATGAATAATAATATCAGGTCTAATACGACTCTCCCCCATACTTTTTTTATCAGCTAAATTTCGATTATATTCACAATCTACATGATATTCAGTAACAAATAACTCCAAATAATGACCAAGTTTATGTGAAATAGATAGTTCACTAACATGTTCATCATTCTCCACCGGTTCATCAGCCTCATAATTTATTAAATACTGATCATTATCATGCAACATATCTAAAGACTTCCTCAACACCCCTAAGAACTCATCTATAAGCTCCATTATATATCCTCCTAACAATATAATCTCCCAAACAACAATTCAACTTATATCATTAATTATTCTACCCTTTTATATAAACTCCTCTATCAGTACTACTAATTTATTGATACCAACAATTTTATCTTAATCTACTTAAATAAAAAGACTCCTCATTGAGGAGCCACTTTATTTAATAGTACATCTGTGAAAGCTTCTCTATTTCACAGTCTAATCAGATGGTTTTGTAGCATCTGAAGTATTTTAAAGCACAGAACAATATTAACAACTATAAGCAGCAATGTTATGAACGAATAGGCTAACAGCATATAGTTCGCCGACACTGCATCATATATCTGATATGTGCAATATCCGGCCGTGATAATGCCGCTGAGGGCGCCCGGTATATACTGTTGCAGGAATATGCTTTGAAATACATGTCCGATCACATGGTATACATAGGCTATGATTATGGTGAGATAAAAATCGAAGCTTTCAAAATATACACTCAACCCGAGTATAATCAACAAGAGTATGAATTCCTGATAGATGATTGCATTGATTCTGAAAGGTGTAAACGCCCCCGATAAAAGTCGTCGTTGCAGTTGCGGGTTCCGCTCCATAAAGCGAGGAAATAAAAGTATTTCCTCAAGTTCGTGCAGCATGAAAATACTGGGGAACAATAAGAAAAAACTATGCAGATCCATAAGGTGCCTCCTTGATAAATCCGATTAAGTTTATTATGACAGTTTTATACTATCCCCTTTTTACCTGCACGCGCAGTACCGTCTTCAATTTTGCGGGCTCCACCTTTCGCGCATCGGACAAGTAGATTTCCCGATGCCACTCGTTGATAAGCTCCATGTTAGGGGAAGAGCAGCCATCTCTGCTCACCAATTTGGTACATTACCTTTTATAATCACTTTTTCTTCACCATTAAAACAGTTTTCATAAGCATAACATATATCCTCGTTATGTTTAATTATTAGTTTCAAAATATCGATTTACTAACTCTAAATGATGTTGAATTGATAGCCGTTTCACAAAACCTAACCCCCTGTAATTCTCAGTACGATATAAATTTATAAAGTCATTTAATGCTCTAGTTCTTTGAGACAACCCTCTTGCCCAGGCAGTTAATTGACCCACAGCCTCGCCAAACTTTCTTGCGGGATCCTTTGCATCATCATTAGAATACGACACAAAATGACGAATTCGAAATACTTGATTATTATTTTCATAAATTATATGAATGGCTACAGCTCTTGGAGCGAACCCATTATCAGTAAATTCATGACCAATCATAGAGTAATCAGAAAACCCTTTAAATCCGTAATTTTCAAAATTAATATGATCAGATGAAAAAAACTCATCTTCAACTTCAGTATAATCAACATTTCTTTGACGCTTTAGGAAACGATCAACACACAATATTCTTTCCCCTAAGTCAGAGGAAATTTGAGTAGTAAATTCTCTATCGTTACCAATCAATATATATTGTAAAGACTCTCCATTTACAAAATCTACACATATAGGAATTTGTTCTACTTGAGTGCAAATACCAATTATTTCCGACTTAGAATAATGAGTTGATAATTGCTGATATATATCTTCGCATCCATGATTCATATATAAAACAGGAATTACATACTCTTGAAAATCACTAATTGCAGTAATAGTAGATATAATATTAAATGAATTGTTAATTAACTCTCCAACTATCGGATTACAAATAACCCCTATTCTATGACGCTGATTAGCAAAAGCTTCAAAAGTACTACTCAATTGAGTAGTCTCAGTCTTTACTGGTTCAATAATTGGAATTATTTTATCCCCTAACAAATTATCATTAACAAGATTCTGTAATGCTATTAGTTCATTTTGTCGTCCTCGAAAAATAGGTAAATACATATTTATTATCCTCCATTATATTGTTAAAAATCGACATAATGACTCATACTCGCTCTTCTTTAAATTAGATAAATATACCAATAACCGTAGTTCACTTGGTATTACATGATAATCAATATAATTAGGTTGCTTAAGATTTCGTTTTTTTATTTGTTGAACAAATTCTTGATACAAAATATTGGTATCAAGCTCTAAAAACATTTTTTTACAAGCTTGATAATATAAAAAATCAGAAACAACCGGTAGTGAATCATAATATTTTTTTAATATAGATTCATATTCATATTTACGTAAAATATTAAACCAAGTATCTTTTGAAAATTGACTCATATCACTTATAGCCAACTTTTTTACACTCAGAGTCATTTTTTTAGTTAGAATAGTGATTCCAACAGGTGTATTATGTAGTAACTTCGCTACAGCATCGTAATGATGCTCAGAAACAACAACATTTACCATATCAAAAGCTTTATAATAATTAACCAGCTGTCCTTCTAGTCTGTCTAAAGAATCTAATTCAGTCTTAATTTCGTACACTATAGCTTTACCATTAATCATCACAAAATCTGCAATTGATTGTGCGACTGGTAATTCAATAATTGCAGAAGTCGTATTAAGGCTATGTTTTCCTATTACTAACTTATTAAAAAGAGTATTTTTATAAACATATTCATTCCTATAAAATAAACATAAATATTTATAAATCTCTTTTATTCTATCAAGATTATTTTCCCTAGGACAATCTATAATCATATTATTTCCAGATATGATTTCGTTTAAGACAGACTTAGTAAAAAATTTACTATATTGTATATGTGTGTCTATCATCTATATTGTCCCCCTTTCATAATGTAATTATAGTAAATTATATCATAATCTCAATAAGAATAATCTTCTAATTAATACCATCTAATAGTACTTTTATTAAGTATATATTTTATCAATGTTGATAACTTTATTGATATTTATATACTCACTTATAATTAAGTAACTATACGGTAGTTTAAATTCAATACTTTTCTGTCCAACTGACAGCTTTTAATACGTTGAACATGAGATTTAATAAGATTTTCGAATTCCATACAATACCTCCTACACAAAAACGAACTTTTATCTCATATTATTATATTTCTACACATTATTAAAAACTCCTGCATATATAAGTGTAGTTAATTTATTTTTATAATTTTTATAGTTTTGATAAATTTTAAGGTTATAATCCTTATTACATTACATGTCCTAGATTACAGTAATATAATTTTAAAAGAGCTATTTTATCAATATCACGGAACTAAATAAATACCAAAAGGATCCTTAATAGTTAATATTATGATTTTATAAATACTCAAAAAAAGAGCCCCTGTTCTAAACAGGGGCTTTCATTCCTACACACTCGCTTCCACAAGTGCTTGTGTATATGGATGTACCGCTTCTTTGAGTCGTTTTGATTCGATAACCTCTACGATTTGTCCGTCTTTCATGACGATGATTCGGTCTGTTACGGCTTGTAATAGTCCGATGTCATGGCTGACGAATACGTAGCCGAAGGGCTGTTCCGTATGGATTTTTTGTAATAGGTCTAGCACCAGCTTTTGGTTCACCGCATCAAGGGCCGATGTAGGTTCGTCAAAGAGTACTAGTTTTGGATTCATCAGCATAATCCGTGCTAATACAACACGTTGCAGTTGACCACCGCTGACTTCATGAGGGTATTTATTAACCGTATTCTCAGGCAAATCTACTCGTTGCATCCATTTACGAATATCGTCCTTTGCTGCCGCCACATCCATAAGACCATAATTGATATACGGCTCTAAGAGAAATGCTTCTATGTTCATTCTCGGTGGAATCACCGCCAAGGGATTTTGGAACATCATCTGCATAGAGCGATATATTTCTGTATGATTTTGAATGGAATGGATTTCCTCACCAAAGAGTCGCAAGGTGCCAGATGTAGGTTTTTCTAGCATAGCAATCAGCCTAAGCAGCGTACTTTTACCAGAACCACTACCACCAGCAATACCTACCCGTTCATTCTCCACTACAGAAAAAGATACATCATCAACAGCACGAACCGTATGATGGTGGTTTGTATATTGTTTACATAAATGCTCAACTTGAATCATACTACACCACTTTCATTACGGAATCTAACAAGATGCGAGTATACTCATCCTTTGGATGGGCCATGACCTCTTCGGTGGCTCCCACTTCAACGAGTTGCCCCTTATTCATAACACCGATGCTATTGGCAATGCGCGCGGCCGCCTTGATATTATGAGTTACAATAATCACCGTTGCCCCAAGAGCCTGCGTTACCTCTTTCATAAGATCCAATACAGAGGCTTGCACCAGCATATCTAAGGCACTAGTCGGTTCGTCAGCAAATACGATACCAGGCTTCAAGATAAGGCTTAGCGCAATGGCCAACCGTTGTTGCATACCACCGCTCAACTGAAATGGATAGGACTGCAAGATACGCTCTCCGTCAGTTAAGTGAACGAGATTAAGCATATCTATAACGCGGCTTACATCATAACTTTCACCATGGGCACGGAATAAATCTTTGAAGTGATTTTCTACGGTGCGATTTGGATTTAGATAGGCGCTGGGATTTTGAAAGATCATGGAAATCTTTGTGCCTCGCAATTGTCGCCAATCACCATCACTCAATGTAGAAACATCGGTGCCATTTAGCAAAATTTGACCGCTAATGCTAGCTTGCTTTAACATGCCAAAGGCGGCACGAACTAACGTAGATTTACCAGAGCCGCTTTCACCAACGATGGCAAAGACCTCACCATTGGGCACGGAGAAGGATACATCGCGTACCGCTTGCTCCGCACCATATGAAATTGTAACCTTATCAAATACGATACAATCAGATTTATTCAATAGTAGAATCCTTTGTTAATAAGTAGTAATCGATTGGATGTACTGGTACATTTTTAACTTTTGTAGTAGATACAACTGTTGCACTTGGATACAACAAATAGATATCTGCTACGTCATCAACTAAGATTTGTTGCGCTTGTTTTGCAATATTAGAGCGTTCGTTTTGATCAAATGTTACTGACAATTGGTCGATTAACGCATCTACTTGAGGGTTAGAGTAGCCACCAACGTTTGCTTTCGCACCAGTTTTGTAGAATAAGCTGAGGAACCAGTAAGGATCGTTTGTAGACATAGTCACTACATTGCGTTCTACTAAATCGAAACCATCTGTACCAAGTGTATCTACTTCATCAGGGCTTTGTAATTTCTTAAGAGTTACAGCAATACCTGCTTTTTTCAATTCTTGTTGAATTTCTTCGTATAAGCTTGTATCTTTACCCCAAATAGCAATAGTAATCGCTAATTCCTTGCCATCTTTTGCATACATGCCGTTTGCATTCTTAGCGTAACCAGCTTGAGTCAAGATTTGGTCAGCTTTTGCTACATCTGTCATCGGTTTATTAGCAATCGCATCATAACCTAAATTGGCAGATGGAGGGAATGGTGCCGCCCCTGGTGTAGAGCCATTGCCAATGATTTTAGCCATGGAATCATAATTAATGATATGAGCAATAGCGGAACGCACAGCTTTATCATGTAATGGAGATGCTTCTGTGTGGTTTGCTTTCAACATAAATACACGAACGCCAGCAACATCTTGAATATTGAAACCGTCTTTGAACAAGCTACGGTTAGCAGAGTCCACTTTTTGAATTACGTCTACGTCTTTAGATTGCAACGCCATAGCGCGTTTATTGTTGTCTTCGATATCTTTTACGGTTACAGAATCAAGACCTGGTTTGCCACCCCAGTAATCTGTGAAGGCTGCAAGTTCAATTGTTTCACCTTTTTTGAAAGCAGTGATTTTATAAGGGCCTGTAAGAACTGGTTTAGATGCTACATCTTTAAGATCTGCAGTATCCATGATAACAAAAGCAGGTTCAGTCAAGCTAGATAACAAGGAACCATTAGGCTCTGTAGTCTTAATAATCAAGTTTTGACCATCTACTGTGATGGACTCGATTTTAACAGCTTTAGCGGAACGAGCACTTTGTTTCATCGTATACTCAATGGACTCTTTTACCTTTTGAGGTGTCATCGGAGTACCATTGTGGAATTTTACGTTTTCACGGATGTGGAATTTCCATGTTGTAGGGTCTACATTTTCCCAAGAATCTGCCAATTGTGGGGCAAATTTCATATCCGGTGTTACAACGGCTAAGGTTTCACCTGCACCGATACGAGTCAATGTCCACGCATCCCATTCGTGAGTTGGGTCTAATGTTTCACCAAACCAATACAAACCAACATTCATATGCTTCCCTTGTTTGCCATCTTTAGCAGTATCATTGCCACAGCCAACCAAGAGAGCTACCATGCATAGCATGGACAAACATGCTAACAACCAACGTTTCATAATATCTCCTTTAAAATACATTGCCTCGTCGAGGCTTTCACCATAAAAAATCTATACACAGCACGGTTAACGAGATACATCAAGGGCATCGCGCAACGCATCACCAATATAGTTAAATAAAACAACGGTAATAAAAATAGCGAGCCCCGGATAAATTAGCAGCCACGGTGCCGTTTGTAGAAAATCTCGGGAGCTCAACAAGATAGCGCCCCACTCCGGATCCGGCGGTTGTACACCGATGCCGATGAGCGAAAAACTGGCTACCAAAATGATGGCGTCCCCTAAATGTTGAATAATAACGATCACCAACGGTGGCAATACATTCGGCAGAATATAGCGCCACAGAATTCGTAGATTTGAAGCACCTGACATACGAGCAAAGGTAATGTACTCCGCGTAGCGTTCAATCTGTACGAGGCCTCTAGTGATACGGGCATATTCCGCCCATTTCGTAATGCACAAGGAAATGATTACATTCGTTATGCTAGGTCCCATAATACCGATGAAAGCAATGGCAATCACCATGTTCGGGAACCCTAGTACCAAATCAATCAAGCGAGATAACCAACGGTCAATGCTAGGTGTAGAGAATCCTGCTAACCCACCAATAGCGATACCGATGGCCCCACTAATGCCAATGATGGTGAAAGCAATCCCTAAAGAGGCTTTACCACCGTACAGAATACGAGACCACACATCACGACCGAGTTGGTCAGTACCTAATAGATGGGTACTACTAATGTCTTGTAAGCGGTCCGCAATACTCGTCGTTTCAGGATCAAAGGGTGCTATATAGGGAGCACATAAGAAAAATACGATCCACAGAGCTGCTAATACTAACATAGCGTATAAAGTATAGGGCTTTTGTCTATTCATAAGAGCCTCCTTTTATAGCGACTCTTCGCTTCGGATTCAGCCAAACACCCAATACATCAATGATGATATTTATCACGATGAACACCAAGGTAATCCAGATGATATAGCCTTGCATCAATACATAATCGCGAGCCATAATACCCTGCACCATCATGTAGCCGATTCCTTTAATGGAGAATACCGTTTCAATAACGGCAGAACCCCCAAGCATGGCCCCCATGGTTACGCCCATCATAGGCAACAACATAAGTCCCACATGAGGGAATATGTAACGGGTGTAGACCATCCATTCTGGCAAGCCCAATGCTCGCGCCCCCTGTACAAAGGGCTGTCGCGACACTTCTAAAATAGCATTGCGCAATCGACGAATGTAGAGACCACATATCCATAAAGCAAGGGTTACCGCGGGCAATACATAGGCAGAAAAGCCATTGGTATTCGTTATCGACACTAGCTGTAATTTAACACCAAATAAGTACAGTAATAATAAACCGACCCAGAACCCAGGGATTGCTAATGCTAGAAATGTAACGAGACGAACCCCATGATCAATCCATGAGTCTTGATACTTTGCAGATAACATACCGAGCGGTATGGTCACCACTATCCCCATAACAAGAGCTAAGGATACTAGCCCCAAGGTATTAGGCAAGGCGCCACCAAGAATGGTCGCCACTGGTAAAGCGTACAGAATGGACTCACCGAAGTCCCCTTGTACAATTTGACCTAACCAACGTAGGTATTGCTGCCACCAAGGGTCATTGAGACCTAACTGCTCTCGTATCTGTGCAACTACAACTGGATCTGGTGTAGCCCCTACAAGATTAAACTTCATCGACACGGGATCAATAGGAGATAATTTTATCAATACAAATGTACCGATGGTAACAACAAATAAAATACCTACAATACTCACCAAACGCTGTAGTATTAATCGATACAATACATCACCTGCCTTCTTTATCACAAAATAGCTATATTTATATTCTATCAATGTAATACTTAGATAGATATACCCACATGGGTATTTAGAATCATTATCATTATGAAAGTTTTGCATACCAACAAAAACGGCCCCTCATATGAGGAGCCGTTCTATATAAAACCCTTACAGTGTCCATGCGAGTGCTTCACCACAACTCGCATGCCTATCCCATTAGGCCTGGACTTGTATATTATTTTGTATATTATTTTGTATGTTGTTTTGGAGCTACTGTATTAGCAACAATCGCTTTAGCCATGTCACGAGTTACAGGGCGTTCAAAGTACATCCCATGAGTTTGGCCGTCTTTGGTCCAACCTATGAGATATACCATTTTATTGCCACCTTTGAAAATAACCTTTGTGCCGTTTACTTTTTCATTAGCTGTTACACGAAAATCGCTATAATCGCCGCTAATATCTTCTTTTATTTCATTAGATACGCGATACACGATGCGTTTGCCTGCAGCCTGATTACGAGTAGCATCTTCACCAGGTTGGTAAACATAAACCACTTGCAATACATCCTTATCAATAGTACTTACAGATTCAATGTTATAACCTACAGGTAATACCTTAGGCATTTGAGGTGTAATATTCATATATTTAGCCGCTTCATCTACAGTAGAAAACTCATGAAACGGGCTTGGCATGCCAACCATTGGCGCTTCTTGTTGAGCTACCACAGATTTAGGTTGATTCGGTTTTACATCAACAGTACCTTGAGCACCCGCAACAGTATAAGAACCTACACAAGCACAAGCAACAGCCATCAATACAAATTTCTTCAACATGATTATAATCTCCGCTCTTTTACATATACATCTGTACAAACACAACACATGTATTAAGAATATTATAATTTATAAATATATTTTACAAAATATTCTTTATCAAAACTTATTTTATAATTATACCCTAAATGATAGGGAATTTCAAGTAGTTATTTTTGATATAAAATCCTGAGTTCTATATTAGCTACTATACAAACATATATTCAAAATAGATGCTAAGACGCTCATCAGGAGTATCTATGTTTATATATAATCCATCCCTATCTACTATTTGGCAGCAGCTAGGTAATTAAATTTTGGCCCGCTGAGCTTAAACTCAAAGCTAGTTAAATCCACCTCGCCAACACATGCATCGCTATCATAAAGGGTGAGCAAAAAATCTGCGGTCTGTTCACTGCTATGATACTTTTCAAATGAAGCATCGTAATCAAATCCGCTTTTACCTGAAGCTACATCGCAGAACTCGCTTTTAGTAGCAGCAGGCGCTAAGATTTTAGCCTGCATTTTAGCATCTACATCCTGTGCAAGCTCATGATATAAGCCCTCTGTGAAGGCACTTACAAAAAATTTTGTGCCACAATATGGTACTACTCCGGGCGCTAAAAAATATCCACCCACGGAGGAAACATTTATCAACTGTGTTTGTTTACATTTATAATCTCGCACGAATAAACTGGAAAGTATCGCAAGTGCAGTTACATTTAAATCTATCATTTTTACCATTTTTTGAATATCATGATTGCCCATGAATCCAAAATCACCAAAGCCTGCATTATTAATAAGTGCCTTTAACTCATAGCTTTTAAGGTCATCCCAAAGCGCTAAAACGTTTTCGCTACGCGAGAGATCACAAGGTTTTACAATAACGTCTGAATCAGGCGAAATGTTAGCAATCTCGCCTTTCAAATTTTCTAATAATTCTGCTCTACGTGCAATAACGATCAAATTTTCTCCACGGCGTGCAAAAGCTTTTGCCGTAGCTGCTCCTATGCCTGAACTTGCTCCCGTAACAACGATATACTTTTTCATTTTTTATGCCTTTCCTTTATAAATAAGAGTATCCGGCTTTATTGCACTTGCTTTGCCTCCTTAGTTAACATACGAGACCTTTACTCAGCTTCACATTAAATCATAGGATGTCTTATTTCTTATGCACCATAAACCCAGCTGCTTGTTGGTTAGCCATGATTGTGACATCAGAGATTTGTAAGCGTTTAGGTTGGTTTGTTACGTATAGTACAACATCCGCCACATCCTCAGGTTGGATCGCATCAATGCCGGCATAGACAGCTTTAGCTCTTTCCGCATCACCGTGAAAGCGAACTTCACTAAATGGAGTCTCTACAATGCCCGGTTGAATAGTTGTGACCTTAATATCTGTAGCAATCGTATCCATCCGAATACCATCGCTCAACATCTTAACAGCCGCCTTTGTAGCACAGTAAACAGCGCCACCTGGATATGCGTAAATACCAGCCGTAGAGCCCATATTCACGATATGGCCTGCATTTTTACCAATCATATAAGGTAGTACAGCTTTTGTTACATATAAAAGACCTTTCACATTCGTATCGATCATAGTCACTGCATCATCGACAGTACTATCTTGGAAAGGATCTAAACCTTGTGCAAGACCTGCGTTATTTACGAGGATATCAACGCCACCAAAAGCCTCAATTGCTGCTGAAACCTTGCTTTCAACATCCTCACGACTACGCACATCAAGAACCAAAGTCTCAACGCGCACGCCATACTCCTTAGATAAACGAGCCTGTACCTCAGCTAACACCTCAGAGCGACGTCCAGAAATCAAAACATTATCACCATACTTTGCATACGCCTCGGCAATACAAAGACCAATACCAGACGTTGCACCAGTAACAAAAACATTACGAGCCATAAAAACCTCCTTATCAATCCGAACTATATCTATACCCTAATTATACCACTTTAATATATAATGGACTCTAAGCCACCATCCTATACTAATAAAAATGATATGTCGGAGCATTTGTTTATAATACGCTAATACTTGAGCTCTACAACAGCAGTAAGCCAAATAGGGATACCTATTCGAAGCCGCCTTGGGCGCATTTCCCTTCTCTCTAAAATGATATGTCGGCGCAGGTGGTATTTAAAAGAACACATAAAGTGGCATATGGATTAAGGAATATGATAATAAAAAGAGGATACCCTTTCTGAAACCGACTTAGCTCGCTTTGGAGGCTTTCGGGAAGGGTATCCTCTTTCCTTATTGTATTACAATTCTAATGCCACTTTATGCACATCTTTTATTTCAAATGCGCCAACATATCATTTAACACTTCCATGCAATCCCCCACTATCCCATAGTTAGCGTGTTGGAAGATTTCTGCATTTGGATCATTGTTGATAGCCACGATTGTGTCAGCCCCAGAGATACCGCTCACGTGTTGAATAGCCCCAGAGATACCGAATGCCAAGTATAGTTTAGGGCTTACAGTTTTACCTGTTTGGCCTACTTGGTATGGCAATTCAATCCAACCCTTTTCAACGAGAGGACGGGTAGCACCTACAACGCCGCCGATAGCATCGGCAAGTTCGTAAAGCTTATCAAAGTTTTCTTTAGACCCCATGCCACGACCACCGGCCACAATGATATCCGCTTCTTGAATGTTGTACCCAGCTTTGCTGAACGGAATGAAGTCAAGACGCTTCATACGAATATCTTCAGGTTTAAGGTCGAATGGTTCAATTTGAATGCGTCCCCAACTATCTGCAATGCGTTCAGGCTTTTTAAATACATTAGGACGGACAGAACCCATTTGTGGGCGATGATTTGGGGAAATAATTTCAGCTAAAATATTTCCCCCCAAGGCAGGGCGTGTCCATTCTACAAGGCCTTCCTCAGTATCTACTGTCAAAATAGTACAGTCAGCTACGACGCCGTTTTTCATGCGACCAGACATACGAGGTGCTAGGTCACGACCATTATTTGTTGCACCAATCAAAAGAATATTAGGCTTATGATCTTCAAAGAAGTCCGTCAAAACCTTTGTATAGCCGTCCGTTGTATAGTATTTCAAAAGAGGGCTTTCAAAAACGTGAACAATATCGGCACCATGTGCCACAAGTTCCTCCGCCTCGGATTGAACATTCTCACCAAGCAGCATAACTTGAACGAGTTGACCCAATTCCTTAGCAATACGGCGAGCTTGACCGATAAGTTCGTACGTAACCGGATGCACTACGTCATCGATGGTATCCGCTACGACAAAGACGTCTCTATATTCATCAAAATTTGTCACTCCCATTATCGATCACCTCCTTTGGAACCTTCTTCACCTTTAACAGCTGCTAAAACCTTAAACTCACTGGAGGATACACTTTCAACAGAGGCAGCCCGCTGCACAGGATCTTTTACATCTACGCCCTCATCATTGGTATCTACAGGCTCTTCAACCAGTTCTTCGCTAGGCACTAATAGATGAGAAAACTTTTCTGGCTTGATATTATAAGCCAATTCAAGAATTTTCTTAGCCCCTTCGTCCACGGATGAAAGCATTTCTACCTTGCCCCGAAGCGGTGGTTGGTATACCTTGCGCACACGTGTAGGAGAGCCATTGAGCCCAATACGGCTTTCATCAATATGCGGCATATCTCGCAATGTAATATGCGTAATCGTGTATCGTTTGGCGTAAATCGAGCTCCAAAGACCGGGTTGACGAGGCTCATTGAGTTCAGCCGTAGCCGTTACCAATAAAGGTAATGGAACTTCCACAATTTCATAGCCATTTTCATGTTCTCGTTTCACAATCGCCTTTTGGGCTGCTTGATCTACGGATAATTCACAAGCATAGGTAGCTTGCGCCATGCCTAGTTCCTCCGCAATTTGAGGACCTACTTGAGCCGTATCACCATCGATAGCCTGCTTGCCACAGAAAATGATTTGGAACTCGCGATTCATGGTACGTTGAATATGACGAATGGCAGAGGCAATTGTATAGCTTGTCGCCAATGTATCAGCACCGCCAAAAGCACGATCTGTAATGAGCACCGCATCATCTGCACCGAGGGATAAACACTCGCGCAGTGCCGCCTCGGCTTGTGGAGGCCCCATAGTGACAACGGTTACACGGCTATCTTCATATTGATCTTTTACCGCAAGAGCTGCCTCTAACGCATGCATATCATAAGGGTTTACAATACTAGGCAGACCTGTGCGGATGAGATTATTCGTTTCTGGATCCAGCTTAATCTCAGATGTATCTGGAACCTGTTTGATACATACTAATAACTCCATACACTCACCCCTGTCTAAATTCTACGCCCTTAGCGTTACGCGGATATTTCCAAGTTTTTACGATGGTTTCGCCACAGAGAACACGGCAGGTACCGCATTCAAGGCAACCAGCGAAATCAAAGGCTAAATCGCCATTTTCTTGTAATGTATATAGACCGGCAGGACAGCCGTTTACGAGTTTCATTTTCTCTTCCAAGCTAAAGCCAGCGCCATCCACAATGATATGAGGAGACGTTTCATCTACATAGTATTTATTGGCGCCCAAGCGCTCTTCTAATTTCATAGGGAACGCACCCCTTTCCAAGCATCACGAATCAAGGTAACTAAACCTACATCACTTACACTACTCATCAATTTTTTCATCATTGGCACTGCCCCATCACCGTTTACAGTGAATACATCGCGCATCACATTATTCACAAGAGCTGGATATTCTTTGAATATGCGAGGGTTTGATGCGAGAAAGGCAGGCATATTTTTATAAAGCTTCATGTCCTTATATAGCCAAGAATTCTTGATTTGACGTTCATACAATTTAGCAACGCGCTCCATGTTCTCATCGCGCAAGGCTACGTTAACCGCATCCGCTGCACACATGCCAGATTCGATGGCGAGGTCCATCCCACGAATGGTATACCCCAAGTTCATACACATGCGCGCTGCATCACCGACGATAACATACCCATTACCACCCAACTTAGGCAACGCTTTAAATCCGCCTTCTGGCACGAGATGCGCACTATGTTCCTTCAATTGACCATTTTTTAATAGTGGTGCGATTCTTGGATGGTTTGTGAAAGCTAACAGCATATCATCTACCGATTTAGTAGCTTTGCCGATATCTTCAAGGCCTACAACCATACCTACGGAAAGGCTATCTTTATTCGTATAAATAAATCCACCACCTAATAGGCCATCGGTCATATCGCCCAATGTAAGCCACGCCATCCCCTCATCGCCAGATAGCATAAGGCGATTTTCAAGATCCTCTTTTTTGAGTTTATATACCTCTTTTACCCCTACAGCCATTGTTCTTGGATCTGTAGGGCCTGTAAGACCAGCCTGTTCCAATAATAATGTATTAGAACCTTCTGCGATGACAACTAGTTTTGCATATACTTCGTCATCGTGACAACGAACCCCTATTACGCGACGATGCTTTCCTTCGCCTTCGGTAATAAGCTCTGTTACCTGTACATTAGATACGAGGAGAGCCCCTTTTTTCTCTGCCTCTTCTGCTAGCCATTTATCAAATTTAGCACGCAATACTACGTAGGATTCTTCATTAGGTTCACCATCTTCGTAACTATACTCGATGGTGGTCATTTCATTACCCGTGCCTATAGAAATGCGCTCTTTTGTTACCTTTCGTTCCAACGGCGCACGGTCTCTAAAGTCCGGTACAAGACGCTCCAAAGAATGTGTATAGATGCGTCCACCCATCATATTTTTAGCACCTGGTGCGGTTCCACGTTCGATAAGTAAAACTTTTACCCTCTGCTCCGCTAAGCGTAATGCTGCCGCAGAACCCGCTGGCCCTGCGCCAACAACGATAACATCAAATGTTTCATTGCGATCAATTGCCATATACTCAGCTCCTTTAAATGAAAGCTTAGACTTACATAAGTTCATATAGTATATATATTTCTCTATTTAGAACCAAAATACCTTTAAAAATTATCACAGAAAGATGAATATATTCTATATTTTTCAGAAATATATTATAAAAGTCTCTACAGGTTGTATATATACTCATTATATATTAATACTAATGTATACTTTCCCTTCTAGATGAGTGCAATAAAATTCATCAATTCGTGAAATTTATAAGTAAGTCTAGCTTTCACAGGAAAAGTAGCGTATGATAAAGGTAGCAAAAACCCTATACGGAGCAAGACGCGTATAATACGACCGCATAATGCAAGTCCACGGTCAAGGTTGGGAACTCGTTATTTTTTAATTAAGAGGAGGCCCTATGGACCCGTTAAAAATCTTGAAAGCATTATCCAATCCGCATCGGTTAGATATTATATTGTGGCTAAAACACCCAGAGAAAGAATTCGGTGTACAAGTACACGCTAATACGCTTATCGACTTTCCATATAGTGTAAGCGTTAAGAGTATACAAAAGCGCTGCGGTGTATCTCAATCTTCTATTTCTACATTTATGAGCATTTTAGAAAATGCTGAACTTGTAGAATCGCGTAAAATCGACCAATATACCTATTTCCGTCGCAACGAAGAAGTTATTCGCGAATTTGGCGAATGGTACAACAAAGAAGTATCCATCCAGTCTGATGAAATTGACAAATTATTAGAAACGGTTATCTTAGAAGACACTTCATATCCAGCAACTGAAGAAAGCTCCATACCTAGCGAGCAACTGGCAGTCGAAATACGTACTAAGGGACCGCATCATGATGAAGAAAGTAAATAAAAGCCCTTCCCTACTTACCATATCTAGGGAAAAACGAAAAGAGCTATAATTTTGAATATTATAGCTCTTTTTTATGTAATACTATACCATACATAGTATCTATATAACTCATAATGATAACTTACAATGCAAAAAGAGTGCCTTCCTTTTGGGAATGGCACTCTTTACGTTTATACATTTCGTTGTGCTTCATAAGCTCTGAATAGTTTAGATAATAATTCAGGAGCCAAGCGCAATAAATCTGGATTCTCACAGAAAGACACGCGCAACTGTGTTTTACCAGGGTTATTATCGCCATTTTTACCGCTATAGAAACCATTGAGCGGCGCCATGAGGAGTGTATATTCCTTACCATCATCAAGGCTCACTGCACCGTGTTCGGCGCACCAGGACGCGAACTCTACGCCGTCAAAGCCAGGTTTTGCCACCTTTCTCACGTCGATTACAAAGTAAATAGATGCTTCAGGGCGAGACACGATAAAGTCCGGTTCTACCTCTTTAAACCCTTTATGGAGCTCAAAGATCATTTGACGGTAGTAGTCGCGTTGTTGCTCATACCAATTGTGCAACTGCGCATAGGATTCATGCTTCAATGCGCCAAAGATATATTGACCCAATGTATTGGCGCTAAGGTTTGCCGTATATTCCGCAACAGACTTTTCATAGCACAATTTGTTATCTGTAATGATAGCACCAATGCGAAGTCCACACGCATTCCAAACCTTACTAGCCGTTTCAAGACTGATACGACGGCCTTCGATGCCAGGCACATCTTTATCGGTTAAAGCCCAAATGCTAGATGTTTCTTTCCCTTTTTCATAAGCCAATTCACGGTACGCTTCGTCAGAGATAATCCATAAATTATGTTTAACGCACAATTTAGTATATTCAATAAGTGTTTCTTTGCTAAATAATTGACCAGTCGGATTGTCATAAGGAATGATAAGCAACGCACCAGGTTTTGTGTCGATAATGCGCTTCTCTACAGTCTCTACAGACGGCAATTCAAACTCACCATTTTCATTGAGCTCCCGTTCTACTGTTACGGTTTTACGACCTATGCGAAGGCCTACTGCATCATAATTTGTATAAGAAGGATTGAACATCAAGAGAGGGCGTTCCTCTTCGCCTGCACCACCACATACGCCGAGCATGATGATTTCCATCGCCATGGATGCACCATCTGTTACGAGTACATCAAGACCTGTCGTATCAAAACCTTGACTGCGCAAAATGTGTAAAAACGCTTCACGACACTCATCAGTGCCCGTAGTTGGCACATATGGCACAATACCATTGTGGAACGGGCTATTGACACCACCCAAATCAAACAACCTACGCTGCATGGCGGGATGCATAGGACGCATTACATTGCCAATAGAACCATTCACCAAGATAGGTGGGTTCTTACGTTCCAAGAATTTAATTTGTCCTAGGCGAATGCCAGACGGCTTGCGAGCCATCATATACGGCGATAATTCTGGTTGTTTCATTTCGATCCAACTCCTCTAAAAATCAACCTTCTCCATGGGAAGGTTTTGATAACTGTGAAAGTAACAAAACATTTACTATACAAGCAAATATATGTGTACATCACAAAACATAAACTATGAATACCTATAGATAGATACATAATATTATAGAGCTTTTACTATAGAAAATCTATAGTTTTATAACATATACTTATTTACCTATACCTAATTTATCGGTTATTGAAAATAACTCTCATGGTGCTTAGTGCGGTCTCAATATATCATCAAAAATTATAATAAAAATGAAAGAGCCCCATAAGAGGCTCTTTCACCATGATATAGATTACATTTTGAAGCTATACAAATAACTATGATGTAATTGTCAATTATTAGTATAGCTTTATAATCGAACGATTACAGTAGTTATATCTATTAGCCATTGCAGTAGTTATATCTATTAGATAGTCACTTCTACACCTAGACGGAAGTTGCGACCTTGACCTGGCCACCAGTCACCAGGGTTGCCCCAACGAACGCTAGATTGTTCTGCATAGTATGTATCAAAGATATTATTGATACGACCAAATATAGTAACATTTTCGCGTACACGATAGTTAGCGCTGATATCCGCCAACCAGTACGTTTTACGTGGGAATACATTATCTGCAGGGCCAGGACGATTAATGATACCGCGGATATCCAAATGAGCATCCCATTTAGCATCGTTGTAATCAAGGCCTGCATTAACAGCATGTTTTGGCACATACCCATCGCGATTTGCTTTGCGAGTTGGTGTCGCATCAATATGAGTATACGTATAGCCAAGGCGTGCGGACAAGTGGTTCGTCAATTGTTTACGCACATCCGCATTGATACCACGAGCTTTTTCAGTGTCAAAATTGCGATATTGGCCTGTAAAATTTGCTGGATCTGTCATAACCCAACCGATTTTATCCTTCGTACTACGGCTGAAGAAACTAAGATTACTATTCCATGTTTTACCGAATTTGTGGTGTACACCTAAATCAAATTCATGACCTGTTTCCGGTTTCAAATTGCGGTTGCCATTGAAGCCATCAAATAATTGGTATGGTGTAGGGGCTAAGAAGTACTCTTTATACGCAGCATACACATTTGTCTTCTCATTTACATCATAGCCAAGGCTGATGGATGGAGATGTATGCGTACCGAAGGAGGAATGATGGTCAACGCGGATACCAGGTGTTACAGTCCACTTAGGAGCAAATTTCCATTCATCTTGAATGAAGTATGATGTGTTCGTAAGCTTCACGCCGCCCATATTAAGCACCTTATCTTGTCTCCAGTCAAAGCCGCCTACTACAGTATGGTCTTTTGCTTTATACGTAACTTGATCGCCAATACCACGAGTCTTCACATCTGTTAAGTACCCATCGTATGTTGTTTTATAGTGATTGTTCATCAAGTATAATTGATGGCTCCAACGATTGCTGATTTTATTGTTCCAAATCGCGCGCAAGGAGTCATTCGCTTCATTACCATAACGAATGTGATTAAGGGCACCCAAATGGTCGGAGTACATTACATCACCACGATATGTGTCGTAAGCTATTTTTACATCGTTCTTATCATTGATTGTATTGCCCACCATGAAAGATGCAGTATGGCTGTTGCCATGTTGAGGAATGCGCACGCCATGACCATCTTTGTAGGAGCCAATGATATCTTTTTGTACGCCTACACGCCAGTACCAATCTTTTTTGCTACCTTCGTTTGTAATAGCGTATTGTTCTAAATCATTGCTGCCTCCCATCACACGAAGTTTAGTTTGTACCCCTTGCTCAGGTTTTGCAGTGATTACGTTTACTACACCACCGATGGCACCGGAACCATACAATGTAGAGCCTGCACCACGTTGGACTTCAATGCGGTCAATGCTAGACATATCTTTCAAAATAGTCATCGGCGGATTCACACCTGCTGCGCCCATATTGATGCCATCTACCAAATACAATACTTGGTCAGACCCATTGATGCGGAATGCATTGGAGTTCGTGTAACCTACGCCACCACCATACGTATTAATATCTACGCCCGGTACGATGTTCAAGGCTTCATTCATATTCGTAGCATGGCGCTCACGAATATCGTCACCTGTTACTACGCCTACACTTGCTGGCACTTCTGAAAGTTGTTGTTCACTACGAGTTGCGGTAACAACAATGGTATGCGCTTCTTTCGCATCACCAGCTTCAACAGCTAATACATTAGGAGCACTTAAAGTGCTACCAAATACGAGGGCTAATCCTACGTACATGGATAATCGTTGCATTCTTGATACTTTCATAAAAACCTCCACACACACTAAATTACTTGCTATATATATTTTGTGCCATAGAAACCATTGCGCGGGTCATAAATTGGGAATAAGTCATGACCTGCGATGAATCTACGAAGAACACACGGCGATTGGCGATGGCCTTAACCCCTTGCAAAGCAGGATCAGAATAGAGTTGTTCTGCCGTTGCTGGCGTAGTACCATCAGAAGTATAGGCCACCGATGGGATGATAATAATATCCGGATTCGCTTTAATTAAATCCTCTCGCGTCCCATTATCAAAAGGTCCTAAGCCTAATTGAGCCGCCGCATTGGTAACCTTCAGATATTTAGTCATATCATCAAAGGTTGATCCCTTGCCGCCGGTTAAACCAAATTGCGTATAAAATGCCACTACAGGGCGTTCACCGGTATGTTTATTTGCTAATTCTTCGACAGTTTTCAAATCTGCATCCATACTAGCAATCATCTTTTCATCAGAAGCATGTAAAAGTCCAGCAATTTCATGGATAACTGCTTTTGCTTCCTCTACCGTAGTCGGAGTCTTATAGACGTAAACAGGAATTTGCATATTTCGCATTTCCCCAATCGCATCTGGAGACATCCAGTTTGGAACTAATACTAAATCAGGTTGTACAGAAAGCATGGATTCAGCAGTTGCTTTCACATGCGTCCCCACCTTGGCAGACTCATCAGGTACATTATTAGGCACGGTGCCAACGGCTGCCACTCGGCTCGGATCAACCAAGGATAACACTATATCCTCTGTACTCGCAGCAATAGGGACGATTCGCTTCGGCTCACTAGGCACCGTAACAGTTACACCAGTGCCATCCGTAACCTGATGTGTCGTGCCCGTAGTCCCCGTCTGCGTAGGACCACAACCGACCACTAGAAGTACCATCATTACTATGGTACATATAATAGATATTCTGTGCTTCATACTAACGACCTTCTATAACCCCTTCCATGGAAATAAATAATGATTGCAAATCCTGTAATATTTCAGGCGATGCATTCCAATAGCCACGTTGAGAAGCCTCTAGCAAGGTTTCTGTAATGCGCTGTAAGGCCCAAGGATTTACATTGCGCATCCAGTCTTGTACTGTCTTGTCTAAAGCATACTTATTAGCATACCCTTCATAGACCCAGTCTGGTACGACATCACTCGTAGCATCCCAACCAAATGTATGGGATACGACATTCGACATATCCGATGCCCCTTTATAGCCATGTTTCATCATGGCTTGAATAAATTTAGGGTTCTGCGTTTCCCCTTGCACGACGCGGCGAATTTCGTCACCTAAAGGCCTCATCACAACACGACTGCGGTCTGAGCTATCCCCCACATAGGCGCGCGGCGCACTGCCCTTTGCGGTGCGCACCGCCGCAATGAGACCACCGTGATAGCTATAATAATCGTCGGCACTCATAATATGGGTTTCTCGATTATCTTCGTTCTTAATGGTCACATCCATCGTGGTTAATCGACGTTGGAATAGCCTCATGTCCTGAGGAATGTCCTTGTGCAGGTGAAAGCTACTCCACTGGCTATAAACTTGAGCAATATCTTGTAAAGACTCCCAGTTTTTGCCTTCAATCAAGGCACCTACACCCGTGCCATAAGCTTGGGGCGGATCGCCAAAGATGCGGAGTCTAGCCTTTTTAGTAGCCAATAGAGGGTCCTCACCTTGCTCAACGAGCCAGTCCACATCATCGTGAATATGCTTTTTCACGTAGTTGTCTTCCAACGACTCATCTAATTCTGCCACCATTTCAACGGCTTTGTCGAGCCAGCCGATAGCAGTAGGCATCATATCTCGAATGAGGCCACTGATGCGGCCCATCACATCGATGCGAGGGCGCTGCAATTCCTCTAAAGGAATCACTTCTAAACCTGACACGCGACCGCCCGATTGCCATTTAGGTCGAACTCCTAACAAGTAAAGGAACTCACCCAAGCACTGACCATGACTTCTAGAATTGCTAGTAGCCCATAGGATGATGCCAATCGTCTCAGGATACCGTTGTTCATTCAAAATATAGTCAGCGATAACTTGATCTGCTAACTCTATGCCTAATTGATAGGCTATCTTCGTCGGTAAAGCTCTTTCATCTAAACCATAGAAGTTACGCCCCGTAGGCAGTACGTCGACTTGACCGCTCGAGGGGGCTCCACCTGGACCGGGCTCTACATATCTGCCCTGTAAGGCATTTGAAATAGAGGTTAGCTCGTTCTTGGTGTCACCTAATTTTGGAATATACTCTCGAACGATCGCATTCGCCAAAGGTTCTAACCGTTCGAGCACTGTATAATCTGGTATATTGATCACATGCCTTACAAAGCTACGCAATTCATTCCAAATTCGATCTATGGTAACACTATATCGTATACCATCTAAATGAATTTCGCCAGCATGTTCCGCCATATAAGACCAATCATAACCTAATTCTTCTGCGATGGTGGCAAGGCCTGACGCGATTTCACCTTGAGGAGTGCTTACAATAGCAGTAATAAACTCTTCTAATGCTTCCCCTTCAGGACCTTGCCCCAAGATGTGCAAACCATTGCGCATCTGCATATGTTTCAAGTCGCTCAGCTTTTCGTGGACCTCTGTAATTATATCGTCCACCGTCATGGTAGAACCTCGTTCTTTATCGATGAGATGGCACTCCATGGCCTTTTCTCGAATCACTTCACCTAGAGTAGAGACACTTTCAGGATGTTCCCGCTCAAAATGACTATGTTCATCGAGTAAGGCCTCTAATTCTTCGAACTCATCATAGAGGCCCGCTGTCGTCATCGGCGGCGACAAGTGACCCACTAAGCAAGCCGAACTACGCCGCTTGGCTTGTATGCCTTCCCCAATAATGGTTGTCCAATACGGGTAAATATTTGGCAAACTGGAAATGCCGATTTCCGGATAACAACTAGCGCTGAGTCCAGCCCCTTTACCGGGCAGCCATTCTAGAGAGCCATGGGTACCAACATGGATAACTGCATCAGCTTCAAAGACATCGCGCACCCAGTGATAAAACGCTAAGTATTGATGTGGTGGAGGCAAGCAAGGATCGTGATAAATGGCCGATACATTCTCCCCAAATCCACGGGGTGGCTGTACCGTAATCCACAGATTGCCATTGGAGAAACCTGGGATAATCACGTCATCATCGTAGACGAATACATCCCCTGGGGCTTCGCCCCAAGATTTAATCATCGCCACCTGCGTATCTTCCGGCAGCGTAGCAAAATATGATTTGTAATCATCGCTACTTAAGCGACCTTCTGCAGAGGCTAGTAGTTCATCGGTGAGCATGGAGCGGTCATTCGTCATATGAGACGTTACCACATCCATCAAGTCTGCACTTGTTTCTGGCATCGTGTCGATGGTATAACCTTCCGCCTTCATATCTCGCAATAACCGTAGCACCGACTCAGGTGTATCAAGACCTGCGGCAGAGCCAATGTTGGAGTTCTTAGGCGGATAGTTATGTAATATAACGGCCACTTTTCGCTCCGATACAGGGATATGGAGCAATGTAGACCATTTAATAGCTCGTTGTACAATAGCAGCGATGCGTTCTTTCACAGGCAAGTACACATAGTGTCCACGCTCATCATAGGTTTGGCATGCCACAACACCGCCTTGAATAACCCCATCTAGCTCAGGCTGAGATATAGATAAATTCACGTCTAAAGGTGTTACACCTTGTGGATTCTCGGCCCAAGATTTCTCATCCATGTATATGGTATAACCCTGAACGATAGGAACATCCTGTAGCTTTAACTCCTCCAAGGTTTGAGCCCCTAAGGACTGAAAGGAAAATTTACAAGTATTTATGAGCACATCAAAGGGGAATTCATCCTTCCCAAAAAGATGGTTCATGGACAGCTTCATATTCGGAATACCTACGCGCGGATTCGAGCCATACTGACCATAAAAGATAATCGGATTGTACTGATGTTTGTAAATCTCTTCAAATAAGGCCTGTTGATACTCAATATCCCCCATGATCCATTCGTCACGGTAAAAGTAGACCGCTATAGATGGCCAATCTCGATGCCCTTCGGCATCCATAAACTCATCATAGGTTTCGTAGATATTGCCTTCTCGACCCATAATGGCTTGCCAAGGAATAGGATCTGGCTCTTCCCATTCAGAGGTAGGTTTTGTACTGAAAGCACCGTTGATTAAGCGTACATAATTCATGACCCCACTGGTTCGGCGGTAGCTTTCAAGAAGAACCCGTTTATCCTCATCCAAATTGCGATATAAAATATCTGTTTTCTTAGGTTCTACTACATCAATCCAGTATTTAGGATGATGTGCATATAACCAGCGTTCCAGACGTTCTAAGAAGGGCGAGTCTAAACCAACCCCCATATTCGTTACCAGAACTACATCGGCAGCGCGTAAGCGACTTTCAAAGTCAGCGTCCCATTGAGGAGGCTTTTTCATATTGCAAAGGTCTACCTCGCCTTGTAAGAGTTCCGGATAGGTCGCAACAGCCTTTTCTATATATTGGATTTGTTTTCCTAAATTAGAAATATACATGAGACGACTCATGATCTACCTCCGCGATACGCTCAAAATACTATCTGATGTAATGGAATCCATGGCATAATAACTGCCATTCATCAATTTACACAATTCCTTAGCTAGGCCGAGCTTGATAAAGCCCGTTTCCGTATCAATAACGATACAATCTACAGGCAAAGTGCCAAGGATACGAGCCCATTGCTTGGACTCCGCTACAGGGTCCTCAGAATCACCCGACGTAGCTCGACCATCGGTGATACATATAATCTGAATTCGTTCCGCCCGATGGGCACGCAACAATCTATCGCACATAGTATAGGCTACTCGTAAACCTTGAGCTAAAGGGGTCTTTCCCCCTGTTGGCAATTTTGCTAACAATCGCTCTGCTCGCTCTACGCTACGAGTGAAAGGTAATAGTACCTCTGCTGAATCCTTGCGAAATGCAATGAGTCCCACCGAATCACGGTGAATATAGGAGTCTCGCAATAGGCTCAAAATTGCACCTTTTGTCGCCTCCATGCGATGTCGTGCCGCCATAGAGCCACTGGCATCCACTACAAAAAGCTGGTACGCACCGATCCGCTTTTCACGAGCTTTTCGGCGGTAATCTTGGGGTTTTACTACAATAGATAGCCCTTTTAAATCATGACGCTCTGCTTGTGGGGCCCTTTGACATAAGCATTCCGATGTAACAGATCGCTCTACCACATTTAATGGGGTATCTGCCTGTAATGGCGTTACCCTTTCAACGGCTCGCAATCGTTGATACGGTGCGGCTGCACGTAATGTATCAATTAAAGCTAAATCCTCTAAAGCACGTTCATCTTGATAGGCTCGAATCATGCGCCCTCTAATGTCCTTTGTTTTAGTCATGAGGCGCCGACCGGAACCCTTACGGTACTGACGGTCTACTGTTTTAGAAGATTGCAGTTTCCACTGAAAAAATTGGTTAGCTATACGGGCAACAGTATCTGGCAAACATGAAGAAGATATTCTATTAGATAGGTCACCTTGAGTATTCATTGAATCAGAATCCTCTGACTCATTCTGTGTAGAATCCGATGTTTCTAGAGCATTGGACCCACTTGATTTACCATCATCAAAATCTATATCATTTGAGTCATGTCCATCAGCATTTGAATTGTCCTGTCCATTAGAGTTTAGCTCGTTAGAATTGGATTCATCACACTTGGAGTCTCCGGAATCAGCGTTATTCAAGTTATCTCCATCGGAATCATCCGTTGTTTCCGTACTCTTCTGCGACTGATTTTGATCACTTGCACTATTTGATTCCTCTCCTTGTGAGGTCTGAGATTCAGGTATATCATTGCGCTTCATACGGTGCGGCAATACATAAAGAGCTGCTTGTTCTGCATGTAAAGGCTTACAGTAAGAACTGCCATCAAGAACTGCTAGAGATTTCATAACTTGTAACAATACATATTCTGCATCATGACCTACGGTTCGAGCTTGCAATGCATAGGATATAGCCAGTGAAAGCATAGCATCAGAAACAAATATAGATTGAACTCGTTTAGGATCTATTAGGCTTAATATATCCTCAGATGAAGGCTCAATTTCATCTCGCATTCGTTGTAACACCTTCACTTTAGATTGTAGTGTAGGTGCGTCCATAGATACATGCACATCTACGAGTTCCCACTCCGCATCATCTAAGGTTCCATCCTCATGGTTTACGGTCATAATGAGTAGTATTTGACGAAGTTTCGCTTCTACCAATAGTGTATGACGGACTTCAGGCGACAGAACGTGAGCATCATCGACAACCCAGCATCGATTACTCGTATCACCTAATAAGCCAGATGCCATAACCATCTTACCCTGTGCAAGGGATGCTTCAAAATCGATGGACTCTTGTAGTTGTGAAGTATCTATATAAACAGGTATCAAACGATATGGAATTTGCCATTTCTCGAGGCACTGACGAAGTACATAGCTTTTACCAACACCGGTACCTCCAGAAATAACAATGGTATGAATCTGGTCGTTTACAAGGCCTATTTTGAGGGCCTCTTGTACAGATGTTTCCATAACTAGCCCTCAAGCACTGCCGATACCACTGTATCAATGCGCTCCTCATCGTAACCTTGTTCTTCAAATGGCAAGCGACGTAAGCGATGTTTTAAAGCTAATCGTGCCGCCACCTTGAGGTCTTCCGCTGTAATTTGGTTGCGACTGTGAAAGGCTGCATGAGCACGAGCCGTATGCATCATCGTAATGTCTGGGCGATGTCCATCAACGCCGACACCTATGCTGATACTCGCTATTTGCAACAACACATCATCAGATGGGATGATGCCTGGCAATACTTCACGAGCTTGTAATAAACGTTCGTGCAGGCTACGTTCTGATTCCTTGTAAGACGCTACAAAGCTTTCAGCATTGTCGCCAAAGGCGAGGCGACGCTTGATTACCTCCATACGTTGTGCCGGGTCCTGTTCTCCATAGACCATAACAGATAGTCCGAAACGGTCTAACAGCTGAGGTCTAAGGTCGCCTTCTTCAGGATTCATCGTTCCTACGAGGATAAAACGAGATGGATGAGAGTGGCTCACCCCTTCCCGTTCTACCGTATTCACCCCCATAGCTGCCACGTCTAACAAAATATCTACAATGTGGTCATCTAATAGATTAACCTCATCTACGTAGAGAATATTTTGATGGGCTGCATGTAAAATACCCGGTTCAAAGGCTTTTACCCCCTCTTGTAATGCCTTTTCCAAATTTATGGATCCTACAACACGATCTTCCGTAGCATTGATAGGTAGCTCAACAACAGACATCGCTGATGCGCCTGTTTCCATAGGAGGTAACAGATTCGCTAACGCACGTACAGCCGTAGACTTAGCAGTGCCTTTTTCGCCTTCAATTAACACACCGCCGATTGATGGGTTTATGGCATTGAGCAACAAGGCCAATTTCATTTCATCTTGACCAACAATAGCAGTAAATGGATATAGCATACACCTAACCTCACTCAGATTCGCAATACAAAATAATCACCATACATAATAAATCAATAACCCCTAGGAAAACGCTAAGTATCGTAATCCATTCTAACTATTTCAGATTTGGATCAATAGACATTTCTGAAGTAACTTCGGTTTGTTTGAAGTCATCAATCTTTGTAGTTCCTTTTGGGAATACAAAGATACGTTGTTGTTTAAAGTACGGATCGTCATAGACCGCAGCCGATAAACGGAACGCATTTCGTAAATTTTCTGCCGTCAATACATCTCGAGGTGCACCTACATCAACGATGTGACCATCACTCACCAAAACGAGTTTGGTGCAATATTTGGCAGCTAACTCTAAGTCATGAACGACGATTAAAATCGTTTTGCCTTCGTCACATAATCGGCGGCCTTCATGGAAAATATCGTCAGCATACACTAAATCGAGCGCAGCCGTCGGCTCATCTAGTAATAAGACCTCTGTTTGTTGAGCTAATGCCTTTGCTAAGAATACCCGTTGTCGCTCACCGCCACTCAGGTTTTGTACGGAGCGATTACGCAGATGATAAACACCGACCTCTTTCATAGCCTGTTCAACGATAACCTTATCTTCTGGTCCCTCTTGTTGCCACCATTTAAGATACGGATAACGAGCGGTCATCACAATATCGATGGCTTCATAATCGAAGGAAACATTTACGGACTGTTGCATATACGCCACATGATGAGCGATTTCCTTGTCGCTCAAAGAAGCGATGCTTTTACCATCCCACAAAACATCGCCACCAGACGTAGGATAGAGACCACGCAAGGTTTTTAATAACGTCGTTTTACCAGAACCATTAGGCCCGATAATGCCGACAAACTCACCCCTATCAATAGAAAAGGACGCATCCTTTAGAATGGTGGTTTCCCCTAATGTGACGGATAGAGATTGAACATCTAGTTTCATTAGGCCCCTCCTTTACTACGCAAGCGATGAAGTAAATAAAGAAAATACGGTGCCCCTAAGAGAGCCGTCATAATACCAACGCGAATCTCAATTGGTTGAGCAATGACGCGGCCTAATGTATCGCAGAATACGAGGAATAAGGCACCTCCAACAGCCGCCATAGGCAATAGTATTCGATGATCCGGCCCAACCAAAAGCCGTACAATATGAGGTACTACAAGACCTACAAAGCCGATGGATCCGCTGACACATACAGCGGTAGCTGTAACTACGGATGCTAGAAATAGGAATACCATGCGATATGCCATAACAGGCAAGCCTAAGGCACGCGCCTCTGTATCACCCAGAACGAGCACATTCAAGTGACGACCGAGCATCATCAATATAACGCTGCCCGTCATGATAGGACCCACGGCGAGCAAAACGTGATCCCAACGGCGGAAATCTAGGCCCCCCACCATCCAGAATAAGAATTCACGCAACCGGTACTCATTGATCATGGTCAAGATGCCCGATGTAAAAGCGCCGAGCAGCATACTAACAGCTACACCCGCCAGCAACAAGGTTGTGGTATCGAGCTTGTTATTACGCCAAGTTAACAAAATAGTAATTCCAACGGATACAAAGGCCCCTACGAAGGCAAAAGCAGGCATGTAAAACATACTAAGGGATGTTACGCCAAGAGCAATGGCGATAACCGCACCGAGAGATGCCCCAGCGGATACGCCCATAATACCTGGATCTGCCAATGGATTGGAGAATACCCCTTGCATAACCGCACCAGCCAATGCCAAGGCGCCTCCCACGAGAAGTCCAATGATAAGGCGTGGCATGCGGATATACCACAGTACAGCCTCTTGTTCAGCCGTAATGGGCTCCGTGAAGCTCACAGGTATGCCCATGCCATTTAAAATACTTTGCACGCCCCCTCCGATAGGGATCATAATGGTCCCTACATGGAGTGCCAATAAACTCACAATACATAGCAATACCCCAATCAGAGTTATGGCCATGATGCGTTGTTTCTGTCTAGTCATGAGAATTCCTTTCTAATTGAGGATACACAGTATGCATAATGGCTAGCATCGCTTCACCAATATGCTGATTCATTGTATACAGGTACGCTGCTGGTAAGGGTTTAACTCGATTTTCCTTAATAGCAGGTAGATTTTGAAAGGCCGGATTCTTTAAATATCTATCCGCCAAATTTTTGTCCATTCCCTTATAGGATGGAATAAAAATATAGTCTGGGTTCATGGCTAGCACACGCTCCTCCCCAAAAGGTATTCGTGGTGGTAAACCAATTCGATCAGGTGCATTATAGATGCTCATATAGTGACACATATCATCAAAAAGGCTTCCTGTGCCCGTGTATCCGTCCATAGATGACACAAAGAGAACCGTCTTGCGCTCCTCAAGTGGAATAGATTCCGCTAGGTGCTTTATTTCATCTATTTCACGGTGAATCTTCCGATTGTAAAAGCTACCCTTTTCATCTTCCCCGATAATATGAGCAATCTCCATCACATTCTGAATCACTCCGTCCACCGTAGAAGGAGTAGGTACCACAACAGTGGCTATACCCATGTGCCGTAAACCATAGATAACATCAGCCGATATATAATCTGGCGCTATAACGAGATCCGGTTTCAAGGCTATAATTTTCTCCAAAGGATACGAGCTCAACACAGGTTTTACCAACTTTGCGCGCTTTGCCTCTAGCGAATATTCCTCATAGGTAGACAATTTATTAATGCCTGCTAAACGCTCTGGTTCTATAAGTCCTAATAAAATTGTGTCGACCGCAGAAGACAGTGATAAAATCCGTTTTGGATGCTCTGGAACAGCAACTTGAACGCCATCATGACTGTCAACATAACGAGTATATGGCGTTACATTTGCCTCCGATTGAGGTCCACAACCCGCTATACATACACAAAGGAGTATCATCAAACATATGAAAAATCCAATTTTCTTGTTCATGATGATACTCCTTGTATAGTTCTAATTAGTGATTACATAAAGACTAGAATTTTTGAGTATAGCTGAGTTGGTAATTAAATGGTTCATCCCAGTATTCCCAGTCGCCGTTGGAAATAACATTATGACGGTTTAACAAGTTACGTGCATCTAGCCGCAAGGATGAGTTTTCATTGAACTGATAGCCTACGTATGCATTCCAAGCTATAAGATTTGGGTTTGTACCGCCATCGCGGTTCTTCATCCGTTTTGTGACAAAGTTGATGCTACTACCTGCAGTCCAGGTTGAGCTATTGTAATGGATACCCCCTGTAAATTGCAATTTAGGGTTAGCTTGTTTCCAATAAGTCTTATCGATTTCTCGTTGTTTTGGATTAGAATACGATGCACCCACAGTCATTTTTAAGTGATCTGTTAATTTACGACCATATTGGGCTTCGATACCGACATTTCTATAGCGACCACCATTTACGCGAATCGTGTTTTTACCATTGCTATCCGGTTTCCAAGAGAAGAAGTTTTTAAAGTCCATATAGAAGAGCGCTACTTTCCAGCTATCTTTGTTAGTAATGTGTTTATAGCCTAATTCGTAATTCCAACCTTCTTCAGGTTTCAAATTACGTCCACTAACAGAGGCATAGCCTTTATTAATTTTCTTGAAAGTATCGCTTAAGTTCGGCATTCTAAAGGCTTTACCAACATTTATGTACATGGATGATTCCTTGTTGATACGATGTTGTAATTGGAACTGTGGAATTAATACGCGCTGATTTTTTACAGGATCTTTAATATCCGAATAACGCAAGCCTAAAATACTAGTCCATTTAGGATTGATTTGATAGGAGTATGTACCATAAATGGCATAACTATTGCGATGTGGATTTCCATAGTATGGACCAGATTTAGTGCGATATGTTTCTCGTTTACCAAGTACACCTGCAATGAAATAATCCTTACCACCGCGGAAGTCCCATTCATGTTGCACATCGAAACCATATTGTCGAGCAATATAGTTGTTATCACTCAACGTATATGTCTTTTTACTATGTATGCGACTTTTACCATACAAATCTCTATCATTGTAGAAGATTGTACCTGTAGTATTGCCATCTTTATAAACTAAAGACGCATTATTTTTAGTATCTTTATAAGCATATGTTGTAGAGTGAAGCTTTTGCTTAATAGGATTCGTTTCTGTACTCAACTGTCCAAAGGAAGAATTACCTTCAAAACGGCTAAAGTTCAAAGTCAACTTATCATTTAATTTACCGCTCATAAATACACCTAAGGAATTCCCTTTGTTACGAGCTGTATAATATTCATAGCCTCTAGCATAAGCACCGATATCGGAGCGGATAGGGGTTTCTGGATCTTGAGCACCAAAGAAGTTACGTTCCACACCAATTAAGAAGCGAGGCGTGCCATAGTTAATTTTATAAGTTTGGCGACCCATATTACCAAAACCTATCGTAGCAGAGCCCCCTTCTTTACTTGGAGTCTTAGTAATTACATTGATAACACCACTCATAGCATCAGCGCCATATAAAGCAGACGCTGCACCTTTTAATACTTCAATGCGTTCAATAGAGCTAGTCGGAATAGAGCTAAGTCCGCCCTTGCCATTGAGGTTCATCGGTACCCCATTCATGAGAATCAAAGAGCCCCGTTCAAGACCACGGATATTCACACGGCTATCCATAGCCCCATATTCAAGACCAGATGCACCATAGGAAAAAGACGTAATGCCGGGTACCATATTAACCGCATCAAATGCATTTTTGGCACCACTATTAGCTAAGTCCTTTTGAGTAATAACATCCATCGCAGCCGGCGTATCTAAATCTAAAAGAGCCATGCGATTTGCTGTTACATTAATAGTATGGATTTCAGATACTCCATTAGATTCACTCGACGCAGCTGTAGTGGGAGTCTTATCAGCACTTACCTCTGCTGCATATCCATTCACAGACAATCCTATCAATGCTAAACCCACAAGTATAGATATACGATGCTTAATTTGTTGTCTCATACCAAATGCCTCACTTAACACATATATACATTCACACAATTATATAAACTACATATTTGTATTATTACACATTTATTTGGCCCGCACAAAACCCATACCCCTACCGCTACTGCATTCTCGGGCGATTGTATCGTTAATACATATTAAAATTTTTGTGTATAACTTAATTCATAATTGAATGGTGCATCCCAATATTCATAATCTCCATTGGATACCACATTATGACGATTCAAAAGATTGCGTGCATCGAGGCGTAATGTAGCATCTTTATTAAAGTGATACCCAACGTAAGCATTCCAAAGAGCAATGTTAGGGTTCAAGCCACCATCGCGATTGCGCAAGCGTTTGGTTACAAAGTTCAAAGATGTGCCTGCATCCCAAGTAGTGCTTTTATAATGAATACCGGTTGTAAACTGTAACTTAGGAGCCGCTTGTTTCCAATAGGTTTCATTCATTTCCTTTTGTTTTGGATTAGAATAAGAACCACTTACACTCATTTTGAGTCGATCTGACAAATGTCTACTATACTCAGCTTCAATCCCAACATTGTGGAATTTACCACCGTTTACGCGAACGGTTGGGCGACCATTTACATCAGGTTGCCATTGGAAGAAGTTCTTGAAGTCCATATAGAACACATCCACCTTCCAGCTATCCTTCTTATTAAGGCGTTTATAACCTAATTCATAGTTCCAACCCTCTTCAGGCTTAAGATTTTTACCACTTACTGCTGTGTATTGGCGGTTCACACTACGGAATGTATCACTCAAGCTAGGCATCGTGTAAGCTTTCCCTACATTTAAGTACATGGAGGAATCTTTATTGATGGTATGCAACAATTGGAACTGAGGCGTTAACACATGTTGGTCCTTAATAGGATCACTAATAGCTGTATAACGCAAGCCCAAAATGGCAGTCCATTTTGGATTGATTTCACGAGAATAGCTACTGTAGACCGCATAGGTATTACGATGTGGCCGTGTATACACAGGGGCCTGTGTGGCGCGATAGGTTTCTTGCTTACCTGTAACACCGGCAATCAAATAATCCTTACCGCCTCTAAAGTCCCATTCATGTTGTACATCTATACCATATTGACGAGCTACATAACTGGTTTCGGTCGGCTTAAACTGTTTAGCACTATGAACACGGCTTTCACCACGCATAGTACGGTCATTATAAAACAATGTTCCCGTCGTATTATCGTCCTTATAGATCAAGGATGCATTGTTGCGGTCATCCTTGTAATGATAGGTCGTAGAGTGACGAGCCTGTCTCATAGGATTTGTTTCTGTACTAATCAAACCAAAGGAGGAACGGCTTTCAGCGCGAGTATAATTTAAGGTTATCTTATCTGAAAGCTTACCGCTCATGAACACACCTAAGGAGTTACCTTTATTGCGCGTAGTGTAGTAATCATAACCCTTGCGACCCGTATAGTCATACCGCACAGGTGTAGATGGATCTTGAGTTCCCCAGTATTTTCTATCAATTCCAATAAGGAAACGATCAGTACCATAAGAAAGATCAAATCGCTTAGCCCCTCGATTGCCCACGGCTACTGTAGCAGAACCGCCCTCTTTTGACGGCGTCTTTGTAATGATATTTATAACGCCACCCAAAGCTTCTGCACCATATAAGGTAGAGGCCGCCCCCTTTACAACTTCAATGCGCTCAATGGCACTGGTAGGTATAGAGCCAATTCCGCTCTTACCATTTAAGTTCATAGGTACACCGTTTACAAGAACAAGTGCACCGCGGTCGAGGCCACGAATATTCGTACGGCTATCCATGCCACCAAAATCTGCGCCAGACGCACTAAAGGAATTAATAGTTACCCCCGGTACATTGGCGACCGCATCAAAGGCAGTCTTAGCGCCGCTATTTTGTATATCCTCTTGGGTAATAACAGAAGTCGATACCGGTGTATCTAAATCTAATAACGCTGTACGATTAGCTGTTATATTGATAATATTTGTCGCCTCTTGACTATGATTAGTTGTTACATCTACAGTATAACCATTAGCAGTCACACTAAATAAACCTATCATTGTGGCCGCATATACATATTTGTTCATTCCATTTATCATCCTATATCTTCTATTAAAAACTATTTGAAATCTATTAATTTATAGCTTAAATACTACAGCAACGGGCAATTTAGTGTAGGGGATACGAGTATCCTCATATCCCCTACATAATATATATATTCCATATTAAATTTGCTTTTAATTCATTCAATTCCAACTGAATCTAGCTATTCAAATCACTACTCAAAGTTATATTTTATATAAAAAACGTCTGATTTAGGTTCGCCGGTTGTATTTATAGCACTACCTGACCTAGCCGCAAGTGCAAGTGCATCATTATCTAGCAGACTAGAGCCACTACTTTGTTCAATTTTAGCACTTATATAATTACCTTCACCATCAAAATAAACCCTAATAGTAACTACTCCAGTAATACCTCGTCGTACAGCTTGTGGTGGCATTACTTTATTAGCATCTAAGCTAGCGCGGTATCCAGAAACATCAAAGTAGCCCGTACCTTCCGTATTACTAGTTCCAGGATTTCCCTCTTGTGAGCCCAGCCCATCATTAGCTTTACCACCATTGCCAGCATTACCACCACCAGGACCCGGTACATTGCCACTGCCTGGATTGCCAACAGGATTATCAGTATTACCATTCAAATTGACTGATGCCGTCTCATTCCCCCCTAAGTAAGGATTCAGATTTTTTAAGCCTTCTGTGGGCTTTCCCGATAAATCAGGCAACACACTACCTGCTTTACCGCCCCCTGCGACTGGCTTGTCATCAGGTTGAATCTTTAGTTTCTCAGGATCCTTCTTCTCTTGAGGAGGTTCTTGCTGCCCCATATCGAGGTTGATAACCAAGTCTTTTTTTGGTGTTTCTGGAGGTTTTATATGACCAAACCAATCACCTACAACACCCCAATACACAAGATTTAATACCAGTGCAGCTACGAAAGGAATTCCATATCGTTTATCTACCATAGGCTCACTTCCGTTCTGTAGCTACACTAACAAACCGAGCACCACTGATTTTAAGATTATCTAAAATATTGATAACGTCCTTATATGCGATATCCTCAGAGGCACGCACAATAAATGCCTGTTGAGGTTCTTTTGCAACAATACCTTGAATTTCATTGCCCAGTTGATCAGGGACAATCTCACGTTCATTCAAATACATCTTATGTGTAGCTGTTAATGAAATTGTGATAGGCTCAATCGTCTTAGCAGAAGAAGATGAAGCCTTCGGTAAATTAAGAGGAATTTGTTCCTCTGTATTCATGTACAACGTACTCATCATGAAAAATACGAGCAAGAAGAAAACGATATCAATCATAGGTATAATCATGATGGTAGGTTCTTTTTGTATGCCTACTGAACTACGTTTCATCGTTGACTCCTAATATATAAATCCATAATAGAACCTAATTTTTGCTCTAACTTTGCGATATCTGAATTTACTTTATCTGTGCACCAACTATGGATGGCTAATGCTACGATGGCTACTGAAAGCCCTGTTGCAGTGGCAACCAGCGCTTCGGATACGCCACCTGTAATAACAGTAGGCGCACCAATATCGCCACCAACGGCTGCGAAGGAGCGGATCATACCAACAACAGTACCCAAAAGGCCAAGTAATGGAGCCATTGTTACCATCATGCTAAGCCAGTTAAGACCACGTTTTAAACGTTCATCCATGTACCCTACCACATCATGTAAACGGTTCTCTAAACCTTCCGCACTATATACAGACTCCACGATAGGCGACACAAATCGACTCAATGCGTCATCACTATTTTTTATAGAATTCTCTAGAGTAGACCAATTATTACTATTACGGCCTGCATCAATGCTATTGGACAACTGCTGTAACTCATGATTGATGTTTCTATACGTACGAATACGTTCAAATAAAATAGTACATGCTGCTAACATGAATAGTACAAGTGGATACATAACGAAACCACCTGCATTAAATAGGTGAATTGTATACTCCATCATAGCCTCCATATAATGTATAAAATTACGTGTTATTTAACAAAAAAATGGTCATCTATATTATTAGATTAACCACCAACATTGACATTATCCTATAAAGTATTTATAAGTACAATAACCCTATACCCCCTACCGTTATAATATTTCTATAGGATTCCATTCTAACTACATATTTCATCCACCTTAAATATACATCTATCCACTATATATAGACAATATTAAGTCATTGCATAAATACTTCATAATTATTATAAAAAATATAATAATTATATCTATTAAAACTATGCTCAATAAGATAATCCCTCATATTTTATAGTTGAAAATTATTATAATTCACGTTCCCACTCCAAAAGCTTTCTGTATTTTTATTAACTTATTATCACTTTATGAATATAATTTATTCACACATGAATAATAATTATACTTATGACCAGCAATATCTTTACGGTCTATTTCTTACTCTTATATCCCTCAATACAACTTATAAACTTAGAAACTTATTAACCTATAAACTTATTAACTTATTAACCTATAAACTTATACTCAAACTATAAAAATTACAATCCATATAAAAAGAGGACTAAGCCTTTATGGGCTCAGTCCTCTGATTATTCTGATTATAATAGCATAAATTCTTAAAGCAAATTATATGCCATGTATAACTCTTATCTATTTTTTAGCTTTATCAGCTTTTGCCTTTTTATTTTCTTTTACCTTTTTAGGCTTTTCTTGTTTAACCTTTACTGGTTTTTTCGCATTAACAGCAGCACCAGCAGGCTTTACAAATGCATTGTTAAGATTTGTTGCCACTTGTAATGCTACGTCCGCATTTGGCGTAGAAACAATGGATTGACCAGCTACCGTTACAGTGTCACCACTATACGATGCAGAGCCCGGTGTCACTTGATTGTTATGATACAATCGTGCCAATTTACCGGCCATGTAATAAGCACGCTCTTCTCCTGTGTAACGACCGCTACCTGCTGGAGTATAGATATTATCACCGTTTACGTACACAGTACCATTCGATACGTTTACATGGTTCCCAGAATAGGCGTACATGCGAGAAATATTATTGTTCACCCGATCGGACAACTTTGGATGGTTATTAGGTGCAACCACTTGTGAAAGCCCTTCACGGTAGTGTTCCCCCACTTTGTTGCGCAGTACTGCCATAGAACCAGCTGCACCACCGACATTATATGGAGATTCACTTAAAATCTTAAAGCCTAACTCATCAGCAGCTTTCTCTTGGCTCATCGTAAACACTTGATTAGATAAGTAGTTGCCTGCCACATTAGATAAGATAGCCGCACCTTCACTACCACCAGCGGCTATACCGACTGCTGTAGAAAGACCGATTTGCTTCTTAGCGCCATTAATAATATCTCTATGCTCACCATGAGAGATTTCATGAGCCATTACATAGGCCAATTGATCATCATCTAGCGTATCTAGAGCACCCTTGTTAATGGACATAACACGACCAAGTGTGGCAAACGCATTAAACTCCTCATCAGGATTTGCATATACAACGTAGGAACGCTTTACACTAGGTGTAGCCTCTAATGTTTTCATGATTCGATTTACACGCTCTTGAGCCGCACTATCGTTTAAGTAACCAGTTTTCTCTTTTGTGCGTGCCAAACTCTCCCGTTGCCCCTCTGCAGAATTATCCATTTTATTTAATGCAGTAGATACGTAAGCCATAGCAATAGCACCACCAGCTAAAGATTGTACCGCAGCAGAAGCAGCATTGACAGAAGCCGTTTGCATCACAGTAGGTGCCATTGTCACTGCCATAGCAATAGATAAAGTAGCCGCTGTAAGTTTCTTATTCATTCTCTCAACCTCTTAAACAATGATATAGCTATATAATAAAACAATATAGAATGTAAAAAAACGCCAGAATTTCCACACTACCTATATAATATTACTTCATGATAAATATAGAATGAATAATGGAACAATCATTCATCTATCATAAGATGGTGCAATCTATTATGGTTAATTCAAACATTGCTAACTATTGATCTGTCGTTACTGGTTTAGCTGAAAGTACTACCGCTTCTTTACCATCTTTAGAAACAGCGCCACCATGTGTATAGCCTACTACATCAAAACCCGCCTCAGCACACTGCTCTGCGATGCTTTCATAATTTTCATTCTTACCACGCGTACATGTAGAAAGATGTACCGCAGTAACACCTTTTTTCTTGAAAGACTCAATCTTCTTGGCTAGATCCCCACCACTATGTGTGAACCCCACCAACTCAATATCCTCATCAGCATAACGCTCAAAAGAATCCGCTTTATTCATAAATGCTTTCAAACAACCGCCACAAGAACAGCGCTGCATTGTATCCTCATTCACGAGAACCGCAATTTTTTTAGCCATATGACCTCCTATAAATATGATATAAGCCTAAGTATACCATATCCATGAGAAAAATATGTGCTTCAAAGCACGATAATTAATACTAATTATATAAGTAACTCCTTCAACGTCTACTGCTTTGCTCATTAGTTCCCTTAAAAGAATAAAAATCCATACAAAAAAAGACACACCCTCAGGTGTGCCTTTAGCTTAATCAGCAAGTTCTTATATACGGTTCTTCCCTCCAAAATACTGGGTGTTCGTCGCTGTGGATGGACCTATGTAGCTGCGCTACATATCCATCTTACGCTCCGAACTAAGCGATGCAGTGAATCTGTCGTCGCTTTGCTCTTATTACCTTTAACTTGCCCTACTTGCTTCCTTACTGTGGATTTCCCTTCACTGCTTCGCAGTTCGGTAAATCTTACGTTCGGAAGAAAGTGATGCAGTGAATCTGTCGTCGCGTTGCTCCTCCATCTTCTACTGCCCTACTTTTACTGCCCTGCTTACCAGGTCCCCTGGGAGGATAGGAAGCCATACAAAAAAAAGACACACCCTCAGGTGTGCCTTTAGCTTAATCAGCAGCTTCCTATCCTCCCAGGCCGTCTCCAGCCAAGTACTTTCGGCGTTTATGAGCTTAACTACTGTGTT